>JGI12218J13221_1000082_pt1 | contig 14832 bp, 18 predicted proteins | sample DeeseametaMP0203_FD_13221 | JGI IMG/M metagenome (IMG submission 13221) | reverse complement strand
GGCTGTGAAGCACGGTTAGATATAGAACGCATCTCCTTAAACGAAGATAGCCTCAAACACTAAACGAATCACAACGGTCTATATTGATCGCTTACGTTAAAGCAGCCTGTTATCGCAGCGGATGAAACCACGCTGAAAGTCGTTGAATCTGAAAAATCGAACAGCTACATGTGGCTGTATGCCAGTGGCGCTGACTCGCCTGCTGGGAATGTACTGGCACAAAGACACCTAATATCGTGCTGTACGATTATCACAATAGTCGGGCTGGGCAATGCGCAGTAGACTTCCTGCAAGGCTATAACGGCTACCTGCAAGTAGACGGCTATCAAGGCTATGAGCAAACGCAAGCGACCCTTATCGGTTGCTGGGCCCATGCACGTCGTAAGTTTATGGAAGCCAAAAAAGGTGCGGGTAAGAAAGGCAGTGGCAAAGCAGATTGGGTACTCAATCATATCCAAAAGCTCTACCGCATCGAAACTCAGTTAAAAGATAAAACGGTAGAGGTGCGCTACCTTACCAGACAAGAACAGAGCCTGCCGTTACTCAATCAGCTTCACGCATGGCTAATGAAATCAGCTCAACAAGTGCTACCGAAAACCAAATTAGGTGAAGCGATACAAACTGCTTGAACCAATGGGAAAAGCTAGTGCGTTACACGCTAGACGGCCAACTAAATATCGATAATAATCGCGCTGAGCGCGCGATTAAGCCGTTCGTCATAGGCAGAAAAAATTGGCTGTTTAGCCAAACCGCTACAGGCGCAAATGCCAGTGCAGTGCTCTACAGCATCATCGAAACGGCAAAGGCCAACGACCTCAATGTGTTCGAGTATGTGATGGCTTGTCTTGATGAACTGAGCAAGCCTAACGTCGATGTTGAGCAACTGTTACCATGGCAATTTGCTAAGCGCTAGGTGGTATTGCCGGACGTGTATAAAAAGATGGCTTAACACAGATAATGTTTTGCCATCTTATCAGAACGCTGTTTTTAAAGAACTTTCAGTTAAACAAGCGGAGTTGGTAAAAAAATTGCACCGGTTCAACCTGCACGAAATTACAGTGGCCAGTTAGATGCCGCTATTAATAATGAATATGGGTTTGCTACTACGTTTGAAAACTGGACCAGCGTAGATCGCAAAGGTAAGCCGGTTCCTTGGGTGACATACAGTGCCATTCATTATCTTGAATCGTTAGATTTATCCCAATGCAGCGTGTTTGAATGGGGGAGTGGAAATTCAAGTCTGTATCTTTCTGAAAGGGCAAAGTGGGTTGTTAGTATCGAGTCTAACCCTGATTGGTTTGCATACGCAGTCGCTAATAAAAAGGCTAATCTGACTACAAAACTTCGGTCTGCACAGCAGTATTGCAGTGTAATCGAAGACGAACACGATAATTTCGAGTCATCGTTTTTTGTAGTGGTCAATTTGTAACCCTCCCATTTTTAAGTAGCTTTGTCCACTTGCCCATTAATGAGACAGTAGCTTGTCTAAATTTTGTTCATTCAGTAAATTTCCATGGGTATTGTAATAAAGATCTTCCTCCGCGTTATCCTTATACAAATTGACCAGTTGCTGTATTTTTACGCTCTAACCTTTATGAGTTATATTTGATAACTCTTTCCTACCTAGTAAAAGGTTTAAAGACACCAAAGCATTAGCTGCTTTAATCTAAGATACGCTTTCATCATCTGCAAATTCGATTAGCGCTTTCCATGTATCGTCTAGTTCTTTTCTAAGGCTGGGCTCAGTGACAAAACTAACGTTTAGGCTAGCTTTGTCGTTTATTAGAGAGCGCGCCAAGGGCAATGGTGCGCTTTCATCTAAGTTGAAGTTACCAAGTTTATTTAAACTACTAAGAACGGGCGCACCGTTGAAAAGCGCCTTTTGGGTTACTAGTAGACACTGCTCTCGGTTACTCTTTATAAAAGACACAAGGCGAGAGTTATAAGCCAGCCACATCTTTGCTGCTAGGTAAGGCTTATGCCAAAACCTGTCATTCAGCGCCCCCTTAGAGCGGTTAGTTAATAAAGCAAGTTTTCTGCTATGTCGGTGATGCAGAGACTCTATACAACTTTGCCACGGGCGGATAATAAAAAGAAAACGAGCCCGGCTCACCCAGATGCTCTTGGTAAGCTGGCAGAAACAAACTCAAACGCGGATCTTTAATTCCCCAAGCGGTGCCTATAGCGTCTCTTTTAGCAACATAACCTTTGAGCGAAGCAATATGTTTTTCACCTAAATTAAGATTGTCTTCACCGCAATGTTGCCAGCTTGTATTGTTTTCATTAAGCCAACTTTCATGCATTTGTACGGCAGGAATATCCTCAAAGTAACCTTTGCGATTAGCAATATGAGGTTGAATAAGCTCGTTACCTAAATTGAGGCCTGCGTTAGATAGCAAGTTACCGCAGACCGAGGTACCACTTCGGTGAAAGCCCGTAAGAATAAGTATTGGTGAATTAGACATTTAAGTGCGTGTTGAGATTATTATTTATCTCAGGTTAATGAGTTAAACCACGCAGTGCAAACCTAAATTTCTCTTTTTCTTACGGTATTTTTCACACTTTATGTTGATTCACTCTTTGGTATCTTGGTTACTCTTTTATTCTCTCGAGTCAATACTAACAACTGTTGTATTACTATTTTCAAATTGCGAAATATAGACACCGATGTCTTCGTAGGCAGATACAGATGGCGATGGTATTGGTGATAATTCTGAGTTGCCTGTAAGAGCCGATGTTGATGGACGTGCCGATACTGTATGGCGCAACGCAAGTAACGTTCGTGGTTGGAATTTCTTATGGACAATGAATGGTGAAGAAGTGCTCCTATCTCGTCCAATCAACGTGGTGCAGGGTGAAGATTGGCAGCTAAATCTAGGCGACTTTGATGGTGAAACAGACTTGTTCTGGAGAAATCCAGATCTTTTAGGTGGCTACAACCGTGTGTTCCTAATGGATGGGTTTAACATTACTAGTCGTCCAGTACATGCAAGGCTTAATAAAGAGTTCGAACTACAAGTCATTGGCGATTTAAACGGTGACGAAAAAGACGATATAGTCTGGCGTAAAACAGATACTAACCAGTTGGCAGTGTGGTTTATGGATGGCGCCAGTAAAGTTAGCCGTTGGTCGAATGCTTTAGGTAACTTGGTAATTGAAGGTATCGGCGATTTCAATGGTGATAGAGTTAAAGAGTTGCTTCTGAGAAACGGTCAGAGTCTTAAAGTATGGAGCCTGACTGAGGGCGCAAGTAACTTTGAAGAAACTGCGCTAGATGCATTCGCGCCAAGTGACTGGATACTTGCTGGAACTGGCGACTTAGACGGTGACGGGACTGAAGATCTAATTTGGCGTAATATTCAAGATGGCCGCAACAGTGTTTATTACATGGAAGAAGGCGTGGTAAGGGAACAGAAGTTGTTACCTCAAGTTGGAACTGCATGGTCATTGGCCAAGGTAGAAGACTTTAATGGTGACGGAAAAGTTTACTTCCTATGGCGCAATGAAACGCTTGGCGGTCGCAATATTGTCCATCTTATGGATGGCACCAACCGGATTGCTGCCGGCGTTGTAAAAACTGTTGGTGGTATATGGTTTATGGCCGACTAACAGCGATTCTTTTGATATAGTAGAACGGCTGTCTTTTGACAGCCGTTTTTTGTTAAGTATAAAGTTTCAAATTAGGGAAAATTTATGAAAACGTTTTTGACAGCAATACTTTTTATTTCAATTGTCTTCTCCGTTTTTATATTGAACAAAGACTTTTCCGTAAAGTCAGTCAAAGATAATGTAGTGTTAGACGAGGCTGAGACATCATTAGTACAACAAGGCGCAGTTGGCTCCACAAGTCAAACATACGCTAAAGAAGAACCTGCAAAACCTAGAGAACTAGAATTAGATAATACACAGCATTCACTCAGCAAAGCTGAGGCCGAGGGAGGGGGGAATAATTCGCTCTCTGAAGAAAAACTAATCACTTGGGTTAATTATAAAGAAGCTTTGGCAGAACTTGATGAAGAAATGGGGCTAGTTGAGCCCACAGAATATGATCAAATGCTATTAGAAAGTGAATTGAATACAGCAAAGCGCAATGCACAGAACACTGAAACAGTGCGTTCGATTGCATTGTCAAAGAGGGAGCCAGTCCCTTCGAACTATCCAGAATTAGACGGTGTAATGTTGGAAGAAGAGCTACCTTCGTCTTCAACAATGGACCAGAATTGAGCTTACATATTAAAATTTTAAATTTGTTTGAGAGAAAATCATGAAAAAAGTATTTGTTGCCGGACATAGGGGAATGGTCGGTGCTGCTATTGTTAGAAATTTAGAGCAACGAGATGATGTCGAGATTATTACCAGAACGCGTTCTGAGTTGAACCTTACTGATCAAAAAGAAGTGAGTAGCTTCTTTGACGAAAATAATATTGATGAAGTATATCTAGCGGCCGCAAAAGTCGGAGGTATCCACGCGAACAATACCTACCCGGCAGAGTTTATTTATGAAAACTTGATGATAGAAGCGAATATCATCCATACGGCACATAAAAATGATGTTCAGAAGCTTCTATTCTTAGGCTCTAGTTGTATTTATCCTAAATTGGCCGAGCAGCCAATGACCGAAAGTGCTCTGTTAACTGGAACGCTAGAAGAAACGAATGAACCTTATGCTGTAGCCAAAATCGCAGGAATAAAGCTTTGCGAGAGCTATAATCGTCAATATGGAAGAGATTATCGGTCTGTCATGCCTACAAACTTATATGGGCCTCACGACAACTTCCATCCTGAAAATTCTCATGTAATACCGGCTTTACTTCGTCGTTTTCACGAGGCAGCACAACGCGGCGATAGTGAAGTAGTGGCATGGGGTAGCGGTAAACCAATGCGTGAATTTTTGCATGTTGATGATATGGCCGCAGCGAGTATTCATGTTATGGAGCTCGACAACGAAACCTATCAGGCCAATACGCAACCTATGTTGAGCCACATTAATGTAGGTACCGGAGAGGATTGCACAATCCGTGAGCTTGTTGAAACCGTCGCTAAAGTCACGGGTTTTAAAGGTGAGATTGTTTGGGATACCAGCAAGCCAGATGGTGCACCTAGAAAGCTAATGAATGTTTCTAGACTTCACGACTTGGGGTGGAAACATACATATGATTTAGAGAGCGGCTTGAAGCATGCCTTCGATTGGTTCTTGGCGAATCAGGATAACTTTAGAGGGTAAATTTTGGCCTTTTTGAACAAACAAGAGTTTACTGAGGTTATTGATAGGACACCTTTGGTGTCCATCGATTTAGTAGTCGAAAATGAAAGGGGTGAAATACTCTTTGGCCTTAGAACAAACCGTCCAGCGAAAGGCTACTGGTTTGTGCCTGGTGGTCGAATCTTGAAAGATGAAACACTCGACGATGCATTTTTACGGCTAACACAGAATGAGTTAGGTGTTGAGATTAACCGAAGCGACGCTCGACTTTTGGATATCTACGAGCATTTTTACGAAGATAGTGTGATGGGCGGGAAGCCTTCGACACATTATGTCGTTGCAGGCTACCACTTAAAAGTTCAGCAAAATAGCTTAGCATTGCCTACAGGCGATCAGCACAATGAATATAAATGGTGCGCAAAAGCAATGGTTAAAGGTGATGCCAGTATTCATAAGCATTCATCGGATTATATGGATGCATTCCTAAATATTTAAGTAAGTGAGGAATTGTAGTTGCTTTCAAAACTATATAAAAAATATAAAAACAGACAGCGCAAAGTTAAATGTGAAAAAGGTTATGCGACATTTCATATTGATGAGCTATCAATTTTCAAGTTTTCTGGATGGGTATTTGAAAACTCAAAAAAAAGCACAGAAAGCTGTACTGTTTCATTCAAGCTTAACAATGCGGTAATTTGTGAAACGCAAGCTTCCGTATTCAGGGAAGATCTCAAAAACTCAGGCATTGGTGACGGTGCATGTGGCTTCAACGTAGAGCCTAATTGGCAAGTCTTCGAAGAAGGTGAAAACGTAGTCGTTATGTACGTTAATGATGTGCCAGTTCATGTGTTTAATTTGACCGTGACTAATAAACAATTGATGGTTGCCATGACAAGTCAGATTCACAGGCAAATTGAACTGGCCAAAACAGAAATTATTGAATCTATCCGCAGTTGATGAGCTTATGAAAAGTCGCCGCTATTTCGTCATAGATCCTGGGTTTGAGGATTTTGATTCTCACCACAGTGTAGTAGGCGACGCTCTTATAAGGGACGCTGAACGGTTAAAAAAAGAAATATTAGTTTTAGCATCAAATAAATTAGAACTGAGCTTAAAACGTTATGAAGATAAGATCGTTCCTTTCTTTTCAACGCCTTGTTATACCAATAACTTAAAACCTCTGCCTGCAGATAGAGAGAACGCTCTCGCTGAAAACTTTATGGAAGAGTTAAGAAAGCTTTTTCAGGTCTATAATATTGCTGAGCGAGATATATTGCTTATACATACAGGCTTTAGCCATTTATATTTGGGCTTGGCGCAGTTTGTCGCGAGTATCGGGAAACAAGCATCACCGAAACTCATTGTTTGCGGAATGTTTGATCCCGGAAGCCGAAATATAAAATCTGCAGAAGATATTCTGCGCTTCTCGTGGTTTGTAAAAAATAAATTATCTCTGTCGTATCTAAAGCAGTCAGCCTTTCCAGAAAATACAGTTTTTGCTACAAGCTGCAAGGAATACAAAGTGGGTTATCGGGCGTTAGTCGATAGTCCGGTTGATGTACACCCAGCGATAAACTATCAGCCTTCAACCGACCAAAACGTTTCTAAAAACGAAAGAAAACGTCTTCTACTATTCGTTGGGAGCGTAAAAAAAGATAAAGGTTTAGACTTTATTTTACAGAATATCGCTTTCCTATTATCAGAGTTTAATGGCATCGATTTTGTTTTCCACTGGAATACAAATTCTCCCGGTATCAGGGATTTCACTGATGTTGAGGTAGAACTAACAGAATTGAGTAACAGGTTTAACAATTTAGACTTGGTTTCTGGAACATTAGAGAAAGAAGAATACGAGCGGTTGTTTAATTCTGTTCAAGGAGTAGTAGCGTCCTATGCCCCTTCCAGTTACAAACATAAAACTTCAGGTGTTTTTTGGGATGTTTTGCGCAGAGATAATTGCTCTTTGTTGTGCTCGAATGATACGTGGCTAGCCCGAGAGTCGCTCGCGTTAGGGGAATCGGCATACTTTTTTGACTACGAAGATATAGCCAGTATGATACGTGCTATTAAGGAATGGGAAAGTCATGCTCAGTCTGGTGTAAATAACGATAGTTTATACAAGAAGATGATATGCAAACCATTCTCTGAATGGGTTTTCTCGCAATTTTAAAAAGTGGAATAATAAATGTTTAAAGCTGGAATGAATCGAATCACCAACAAAGGAGCCAAATTAGCTGGCTCTATTGATAGTGTCGAGGGTGGTTGCCTTATGGGGTGGGCTGCACTATTAGGTGACAAATCACCTTTGAGTGTAAACGTTTATACAGAAGAAGGTGAATTGCTTGGTTCGGGTAAAGCAGATATTCACCGTGCCGATTTAGCTGAACACGGTATCAACGACGGCGTTCACGCTTTTGCTATCAATATAAACGAAGATAAACTCATTCCGGGCTCAGTAGTTCAGCTGAGGGTAGCTGAAAGCAATGAGAAGATCCCCACCAATCGTTTTGAAATTCCTAAGCTAAACCAACATTTTCACGCAGACATATTGAATGTAGAAGGCAATAAACTAAGTTTTCGCTTATCTTCGTCTGAAACAATAGGTAGCCAGGTAGTTAGGTTTGCATCAGATAAAGGCGTATTCTCTGAAAAGCCTGTTCATTCAGACAGTAAGGAGTTATATGACTATATATGGTTGCCTGCAGATCTGTTGAATAATTCCAAGCAGAAGATCACTATTACTGTCATTGGCGCTTCTACGGCTGCCGCAACAGATTACATTCTCTCATCGTCTGTATTAACGCCTGTAGAGTTTCTTAGCCACAGTGCATCAGAGCCTGAGTTGCTCGGTAAACCAGCACATGCGGGGCACCGCTATCATTCATTAAAGCTTCAGGTAGATGCTTGTTCACAAGTGGGCGATTTTGAGCGTTTGGCGAATATCAAAATTGCTCACGACGCAGTGGTCAAGGCACATGAGGGAATGAAGAAGTTTACTCCTTTTGCCTTGCCAGAGGTGAGTGAACCAAAGGTGAGTATCATTGTTCCTGCTTACAACAAATTTGCGCTGACATATCGTTGTATAGCTTCTATTGCATTGGCGTACAACAAGACAAGCTTCGAAGTAATTTTAGCAGATGACTGCTCAACCGATGATACTGCAAATGCTGAAAACATTATTGAAAACCTAGTCATTTCTAGAAATGAGGAGAACCTTAGGTTCTTAAAAAGCTGTAATAAGGCGTCTAAGCTAGCTAGAGGTAAGTACATTGTATTCTTAAACAATGATACCGAAGTAACGTCAGGCTGGTTAGATGAATTGATTTATCAACATGAAAAAGATAATTCAATAGCGCTGACGGGATCTAAGCTTGTTAATGAAGACGGTACCCTACAAGAAGCTGGTGGTATTGTTTGGGGGAATGGCGAGCCTTGGAACGCCGGTCGCAATGATAACCCTGATGCACCAGAGTGGAATTATGTAAGGGATGTGGACTATCTAACAGGCGCAGCCATGTGTGTCGTGCGCAGTGTATGGGAGCAGGTCGAAGGTTTTAGTGAAGAATTTGCCCCTTGCTATTATGAAGATGCAGACCTTGCTTTTAAAGTGCGAAAAGAAGGCTTTAGAACCGTGTATGTTCCCCATTCGGTTGTTATTCATTTTGAAGGGAAAAGTCATGGTACTGATATTTCTACAGGACTAAAGAAATATCAAAAAGTTAATGAATCTACTTTCAGACAGAAGTGGTTTAGTGCATTTAAACTTAAACGTAAGCCCAGCTTAGAAAGCCTCCCTTTAGAAAAAGATAACGGCGTTGACCAGCGTGTACTTGTTATAGACTATACCGTACCAATGCCGAATAACGATGCAGGGAGCTATGCAGCGGTTAAAGAGATTGAATTAATGCAATCTCTTGGCTTCAAGGTAACATTTGTGCCCGACAATTTGGCATACATGGGCAAGTTTACAAAGAATCTACAGAGAATGGGCGTAGAGGTGCTAGCAGCGCCGTTCTATACGTCATTGTTCGACGTGATAGAAAGACGCATTGAAGAAATGGACGCCGTTTACATCACTCGCTACACGGTGGCTGAGAAATATATTGATAGAATTAAAGACTACGGTAAGCCGGTAGTATTTAATAATGCTGATTTACACTTCTTAAGAGAATTGAGAGCTGCGCTTCGGACGAATGATGCTGAAGCAACTGAAGCGGCGTTGGTAACCCAAGAACGAGAATTAGATGTTTGTAAAAAGGCAGACGCAATTCTTACCTACAACGCTACAGAACATGCTGTAATTCAGTCACACACGTTACAGCCGCACAATATGCATATCACACCATGGGTGCTAGAAAGCAAAGAACCGGGGCCAGACTTTTCTTCCCGTACAGGTATCGCATTTCTAGGCGGATTTAATCATGTCCCTAACGTTGAATCGGTCGAATACTTAGTTCACGAGATAATGCCGAAACTATTAGTTGAGCGCCCTGATATTGTTCTTTATGTATATGGAAGCAGAATGCCGGATTCGTTTAAAGAAATGGAATGCGAAAACGTGAAAATGGTGGGATTCGCAGAATCTTTAGATGATGTATTTCATAACCACCGTGTTTTTGTTGCACCTTTGCTTTCTGGTGCTGGTATCAAAGGTAAAGTTTTGGAGTCGATGGCCTATGGGCTTCCTTCGGTTTTAACTGAAGTTGCCGCTGAGGGCACAGGGCTGGCGAGCGGCATAAGCACTCAAATTGCAGAGAAACCAGATGAGTGGTGCGAGGCGATTCAGTCTCTTTATGACAATGAAGATAAGTGGGTTACTTACTCTAAAAATGCAATGGCCTTGGTTAAAGAACGATATTCATTTGAGCATGGTAAGAAAGTATTTAGAGATATCTTTGCAAGTATCAATCTTTTTAGTACGAAGTAACTCTTTCCAGATAATTTGGTAAAATTTAAATTTATGACAAAAGCTATTTTTCACTATCACCTGTTTAAAAATGCAGGCACTTCGTTAGATGCTTCGCTTAAAGAAAACTTTGAAGCGGGAACCGAGTGGTTAACAGAAGAGTTCCCAGCTAACCCGGCTAAAAATAGAGAACTTGTAAAACAGTGGGTAGAAAATAATAGAGAAGCGAAGTGCTTTTCCTCTCATACAGCACTTTTACCTGTGCCTAAAGTACAGGAGCTAGAGCTGTTACCCGTTATATTTATTCGTCACCCTATTGATAGAATCGCATCTGCCTATGCGTTTGAAAAGAAGCAAGGTGGACAGGGATTTGGTTCTGTTTTAGCGAGAAATACAACGCTTAAAGGTTATATTGAAACTAGAATATCTCTTGGCTACGACAGGCAGTGCAAAAACTTTCATACAGACCGATTCGCTTACATGTTTGGCGCCCAATATGGCTCAGAGCTAGATAGAGCCAAAATGGCGGTTGAAAAACTTCCATTTGTCGGCTTAGTCGAGAATTTTAATGAGTCACTTCAAAAGCTAGAGTCATGGCTGATTGACGAAGGATTTGAGGGTATAAACATTGCGCCCAAGGTGCAAAACGTATCGCGTGATACTTCCAAGTCAATCGATGAGAAAGTGGCGGAAATACGTGATGAAATTGGCGAGGAAGCCTTTGAGTTTTTAGTTCAAAATAACCAAGATGATTTTGAGCTTTACGAATTAGCCAAACAAAAATTTAGCGAGTAGGTGTAAAACATGAGTACAAGAAAAGGAATAATATTAGCTGGCGGATCTGGCACACGTTTGCACCCGTTAACTAAGGTGGTAAGTAAGCAGCTAATGCCTGTTTACGACAAGCCTATGATTTTTTATCCGTTAACCACGTTAATGATGTCGGGTATTCGTGATGTACTCATTATCACCACGCCTGAAGAGCAGCAGCGGTTTATCGATCTTATCGGTGATGGCTCAGCGTTAGGAATGAATATTCAGTACGCGGTTCAACCTTCGCCAGATGGCTTGGCACAAGCATTCTTGATTGGCGAAGAGTTCATTGGTAACGATAGTTGTTCACTGGTTTTAGGCGATAATATTTATTACGGTCACGATTTAAAACTGTCTTTGCAGAATGCATTTAAACAAGAGCACGGTGCAACAGTGTTTGGCTACCACGTTAACGACCCTGAGCGCTACGGCGTGGTTGAGTTTGATGACGACTGGAATGCACTTTCTATTGAAGAAAAGCCCGCTATTCCCAAGTCAAACTACGCCGTAACAGGTCTTTACTACTACGACAACCGCGTAGTCGATTTTGCTAAAGAAGTTAAGCCATCACCCCGTGGTGAACTTGAAATTACAGACTTGAACAACTTATATCTTCAAGATGGAAGTTTGAAAGTAGAGTTAATGGGCCGAGGTTCTGCATGGCTCGATACGGGCACATTAGACTCACTTCTCGATGCTGCAAACTTTGTGGCGGCTATCGAAAAACGCCAAGGCTTAAAAGTATGCTGCCCAGAAGAAGTAGCCTATAGAATGGGTTATATCAACGCTGAGCAACTTGAAAAGCTAGCAGCACCACTTAAGAAGAGTGGTTATGGCGATTACCTGCTTAAAGTGATTAACGATAGAGTTAAGATCTAGCTTCATATCAAATTCTAAAAGGTGGCATTGCCACCTTTCTTCTTATTTTAAATTGCCAGTTTGTACGGAAAGTAAATGCAAGTAATTAAAACAGATATCCCTGATGTAAAAATCATTGAGCCTAAAGTATTTGGCGACGAGCGAGGCTTCTTCTTAGAAACCTTTCGCACCGACTGGTTTAAGAAAGAATGTGCAGATGTAGATTTTGTTCAGGATAACCATTCTAAATCTAGCCAAGGTATTCTTCGCGGCCTTCATTATCAAATGGAGCAAACCCAAGGCAAATTAGTACGTGTAGTTAGCGGTGAAGTATACGATGTAGCCGTAGACATGCGTAAAGACTCACCTACATACGGTAAGTGGGTTGGGGTGACGTTATCAGCTGAGAATAAACGTCAGTTATGGGTACCTGCGGGCTTCGCTCACGGTTTCTACGTAACCAGCGAATCGGCTGAGTTTGTGTATAAGTGCACAGACTATTACCATCCACAGTCTGAAATATCAGTTAAGTACGACGACCCAACCTTAAATATCGACTGGCCTTTAGTAAATGGTGAAAAGCCATCACTTTCAGGGAAAGACGAAGCTGGGTTGGCTTTTGTAGATGCCCCTACCTTTTAACTGATATTGGTTTATTACTGGTTTTTTATAGGGTACTAGCGATTAATGAATATTGTAATTATAGGTAAGTCTGGGCAGCTAGCGTTTGAGCTTTCTCGAACGCTTGAAAATAGCGATCACCATGTAACGTTTTTAGGGCGTGACGATATTGATATTACGAACGCCTCTAATATTGAAGAAACGCTATCGCCTTTATCGGTTGATGTTTTAATAAACGCATCCGCCTATACGGCTGTTGATAAGGCAGAGGAAGATACAGAAGCCTGTAATGCCATCAATGTGTTTGCTGTCGAGAATCTAGCAAAATTTTGTAAAGCTAACGGCGCTTTTATGGTTCATGTGTCTACCGACTATGTGTTTAACGGCCACAAAGGTTCACCTTATTTAACTGACGACACCATTGAACCACAAGGTGCTTATGGCAAATCAAAAGCAGAAGGTGAAAAAGCGCTGCTTGAAATACTGCCAGATGCTAGCTGTCTAATTCGCACAGCTTGGGTTTACTCTTCGCATGGTAATAACTTTGTGAAAACCATGCTGCGTTTGATGGCAGATAAACCTCAGCTAGGCGTAATAGATGACCAAATTGGTACGCCTACATGGGCTAAAGGTTTAGCTGAAGTTTGTGTTTCTGCCGCCGTTAATAATACCCGTGGCGTGTATCACTGGACCGACGAAGGCGTAGCAAGTTGGTACGACTTTGCGTTAGCTATTCAAGAGCTTGGCATTGATAAAGGTTTACTGGATAAGGCTATTCCGGTTTTACCCATTCCGTCAAGTCAGTACCCAACGCCTGCGAAGCGCCCTCACTACAGTGTGCTAGATAAACAAACTGCGCGCGAAGCATTTGCGTCGTGTAAGCCTACCCACTGGCGTAAGCAGTTAGCTAGCATGCTAGATGAATTGAAAGCCTAAATGGCAAGAACAGAATTATTTTTGGTAAAAAGAAAATGAGTAAAACGATTTTAGTAACAGGTGGCGCGGGCTTCATTGGCTCTGCAGTTGTTCGCCATCTTATAAACGACACTGATCACACAGTGGTTAACTTAGATAAGCTAACTTACGCGGGTAACTTAGAGTCATTAACACCTGTTTCAGACAGCGACCGCTATAGCTTTGAGCAAGTTGATATCTGTGATGCTGAAGAAGTAAAGCGCGTGTTCAATACGCATCAGCCTGATATCATAATGCACCTTGCTGCTGAATCTCACGTAGATCGCTCTATCGATGGCCCAGGCGAGTTTATTCAAACTAACGTTGTTGGTACGTATACCTTGCTTGAACAAGCAAGAGCATATTGGTCTGAACTAGAGGGCGATAAGAAAGCAGGGTTTAAATTCCACCACATTTCTACTGACGAAGTATACGGCGACCTTCCTCACCCAGATGAAGTTGAGCCAGGCACAGAGCTTCCACTCTTTACGGAAACAACCCCGTATGCGCCAAGCTCGCCATACTCAGCAAGTAAAGCAAGTTCAGATCAGCTAGTGCGTTCTTGGCTGCGTACATACAAGCTACCAACACTTGTAACTAATTGCTCTAACAATTACGGCCCATACCACTTCCCAGAAAAGCTTATTCCTTTGGTTATTCTAAATGCCCTAGCTGGAAAGCCGCTACCGGTATATGGCAAAGGTAATCAAATTCGTGATTGGTTGTATGTTGAAGACCATGCACGAGCATTAGTTGTAGTTGCGCTAAACGGTGAAATCGGTGAAACCTATAACATTGGTGGTCATAACGAAAAGCAGAACATTGAAGTAGTTCAAACTATTTGCGCGATTTTGGATGAAGTTAAGCCTAAAGATAGCAAGTACGCTGAGCAAATTACTTACGTTCAAGACCGCCCAGGGCACGATATGCGCTATGCCATTGATGCAAGTAAAATTGAGCGTGAGCTAGGATGGAAGCCACAAGAAACCTTCGAAAGCGGTATTCGTAAAACCGTTGAATGGTATTTAGCGAATGAAGGCTGGTGGAAAGCGGTTCTTGATGGCAGTTATCAAGGCGAACGTTTAGGTACAGGAAGCTAATACTCGTCACTTTAAATCGTGATATAATTGAAAAGCCGCATGATTGCGGCTTTTTTTGTTTATATGATGTTAGATGTCGCAGTTAGGGATTGAACAAGCTGTATGAAGAAATTGGCCATGTTAACTATTAAAGGGGCTGTTGGTTTAGTGCCTAAGGTGGTTAGAAACAAGCTGAAAACCAACCACAAACTCACCGAGTTTTATAGCCGTTCTTTGCAGCGCTCGGGTCTTTTTTATGGTTTCCCTTCTGAAAAAAAGCGTATGGCTTTGTATGACGGTAAGCGTCATTAAATCGACCTCTATTTTCTTTGCATCAAACGCGTAACACTCATTCCTGATGTTAACTACACAGGAAAAAGACAATGAATGAACGCGAA
>JGI12218J13221_1000075_pt1 | contig 15637 bp, 18 predicted proteins | sample DeeseametaMP0203_FD_13221 | JGI IMG/M metagenome (IMG submission 13221) | reverse complement strand
CCAATTTTCTGTGAATTCTCCTCATTTAACATTGAGGTCTCCTGCGTCAGTCAGTAATATAAGCAAATCGCGTTAACGTATTGGGAAATCATTGTGCGACTTAAACTTGTTAGTCTATTAATTATATTGTCAGGGTTATCGGCCTGTAGCACAACCGAAAAACCAACTAAAAATAGCGATAGCATTAACACCAGTGCGAATGCGCTGCAAAATCAAGCAACCAGTGCCGATGCTATTTATAAATTAGCGCTTAATCGTACCGGTGCCGACAAAATTCAATTACTTTATAGTGCGCGTGATGCGGCTATTTCGGAGCAAAGCTGGCCGTTACTTGAAAACATTTGTAATGAGCTTGAGCAAACCCCAAGCGTAGATAAAATTCAAAACCGCTTATACATTGCTTATGCACAAAAGCAGCAAAATAAAAACGACCAAGCGCTTGTTATTTTGCAATCGCTCGATGGCCAACTTAAACAGCCTGAACACTTTGCTTGGCATCAATATTTAACTGCTAGCATATATGCATCGCAAAACTTTCCTAAGCGCGCCGCACCTTATTTTTTTAGAGCCTCAGAAACTGCGAATAAAAACAATATTGAGATCCCTGCTCTGCAAAGTGCGCTGTGGGATAACTTAACAAAGCTGTCTTCTTATGCGCTGGAGCGCTTTAATCGTGGCTCTGTTATTCAACAAGGTTGGACTAACTTAGCTTTATACCACCAAGTATATGCAAATAGCGGTGTAGAGCTTGACCAAGCCATTAATAATTGGCGCCGTCGCTACCCTGGGCACCCTGCCGTAGCTATTTTACCCGAGCAAGATGAAGCCCTAGCCGACCTAGCACCAGTTAATATAGAGCGTTTAGCTGTACTTTTACCGCAATCAGGCGCAAATGAGCGTTTAGGTGACGCCCTAAAGGCCGGCATTTTGGCAGGGCTTGATAAGCAAANTATTAGCGACACTGTTTTTATAGATGAGAACCTTNCAACCCAAGTGCTAAGCGAGCAGCTGAGCCAATTTAATCCAGACTTTGTGATTGGGCCATTATTAAAAGCGAATATAGATAAACTTGCGCAAGCTAAAACACTTATTGATACCCCAACATTACACTTAAATACATTTGATGGTGAGCGACTCTCGCTGCAACATTACTTTTTTGCTTTAAACCCTGAGCATGAAGTGCAGCAAGCGCTGGAGCACTTTTTAGCTAAAGGTTATCAAAAGCCTATGTTATTAGCGCCTAATAATGCCAATGGTCAGCGTTTGGTTGATTACTTTAATATTCAGTGGCAGCGCTATAGCGAAACAAAACCGCAAATTGGGTTTTATAACGATAACAAAGACATGCCAAACACAATTACAAGCTTGTTAGAGGTTGATAAATCTAAGCAGCGTATTAAAACGGTTAAGTCTTTATTTAAACAAGAAGTAGAAAGCGAAACCCGCTCTCGTAGCGATATTGATGCGATTTACATTTTAGGCGACGCTATAGAAACACGCCTAATAAAACCTTATCTAGATGTAAATGTAAGTACTTTTGCACAGCGGATCCCGCTTTATGCCAGCTCTAAAAGCCATAGTAAACAAATAGATCGCACTGATAAAGGCGATTTAGAAGGGCTTTACTTTACAGAGCTTCCGTGGATGCTTAATGCGACAGTTAAACAACATAACTTACGCAACCAATACAACACGCTGTGGCCTGAAAATGCCGATATAAGCCAACGCCTATTTGCAATGGCTTACGATGCCGTGTCGGTGCTAAGCGACATTAGGCAATTGAGTGTAATGCCCGGTAATAAGTTTACAGGTTTAAGTGGAAAGCTTTCGGTAAATACAAGCGGACACATAGAGCGTACGCTTGATTGGGCACAATACACAAATAGACGCATAAAAGCCGTACAGCTAGAAACAAAGCAGCCCGTGCCTTTATTTATGCAATCAGCCAACGAAAGCACTACGCTTACGTTTGATTAATCTGGAGCGGCTATGTCGTGGTTTAAAGAGCTGTGGCAAAATAGCCGAGAAAAAGGCCAGTACTATGAACGCCAAGCAGAAAAATACTTAACCCGTGAAGGGCTTACGCCTATTGAGCGTAATTATTATTGCCCCTTTGGTGAGCTTGATGTGATTATGAAACACGGCGATACGCTTGTGTTTGTAGAAGTTAAGTTTCGTAAAAACAATGCGAGAGGCGGTGCAAATTATGCCCTTGGCGCACAAAAACAAGCACGATTAAAACGCACTATTTATCACTACTTGGCAGCAAAAAACTTAACTAATCAGCCTATAAGAGTCGACTACGTTGCCATTACAGGTGAAGGCTCTGGCAATATAAATTGGATCAAAAGCGTACTTTAACAACACGCAAACAGATTAGTAAAACGCCCAGCAACAAACAAAAATGACGAATAAATTATTGGTAGTCTATGCAAGATACAATTAAAGAAATTTTTACAGAAAGCATTCAAGTACAAATAGCAGCAGGCGAAGTACTGCCAAGCGCACTAGAGTCTGCGGCATTTACCATTGCACAAAGTTTAATTAATGGTAACAAACTCCTTTGCTGTGGCACGGCAAACTGCCATATGCTAGCGCAGCACATGGCCGGCGTATTAGTTAATCACTACGAAACAGAACGCCCCTGTTTACCTGCTATTGCGCTATCTCAAGAAAACATCAATTTAGGGCAAAGTAGCCAAGTAGATGAGCATGATACCTTTGCTCGCCAAGTACGTGCCTTTGCACAACAAGGCGACTTACTGCTTGCGTTAGCAATTAATGGCAACGAAAAACATATTATTTCTGCTGTAGAAGCGGCACTTACTAAAGATATGAAGGTCATAGTGATGGTAGGTGACGATGGTGGAGAACTCGTTGGATTATTAGGCCCTAATGATGTAGAAATTCGTACGCCTTCTAAGCGCCCTAGCCGCATTATTGAATCTCACTTAGTTAACTTACATTGCTTAAGTGAACTGGTTGATTTAACTCTTTTCCCGCAGGATGAAAATTATGTTTAAACGCTCTCTTATTGTTTTAGGTACTGTTGTTTTACTGCAAGGCTGTGCAGCCGCAGTGGTTGCAGGAACAGCTGGTGCAGTAACAGCAGCAAATGATCGCCGCACCATTGGCTCGCAAATAGACGACAATAATATAGAAATTAAAGCCAGTATTGCGCTTAGTGAAGTTGAACGACTAGAAAAATTCGCCAATGTAGACGCTATAAGCGTTAATGGCATTGTTTTACTGGTAGGTCAGGTTGCCAATCAAGAAATGAAAAACCAAGCTCAGCAGAGCATTGAGGGGCTCTCAGGTATACGTAAAATACATAACCAAATTAGAATTGGCTCAAATATTGGTATTACCACACAAACGCACGACTCGTGGCTAACCTCTAAAGTAAAAGCACAGCTTTTAACAGCTAAAGATATACCGAGCAATAATATTAAAGTAGTGACCGAAAACGCTGAAGTATTTTTAATGGGATTAGTATCTGAATCTGAGTCTAACCAAGCGGTTAACATTGCACGCAATGTATCGGGTGTAGAGCGCGTTATTAAAGTGTTTGAATATTTATAAAATACATAAAAAGCCGTTTATGAGGCACATAAAAAAACCGCTTAATTAGCGGTTTTTTTGTATTTAAGCGTTACTTGATAACGCGTAAATGTGAGCCTTTTTTCTTTTCTGGCTTTTCTGGCGGGGTTTCATCAATAATTTCATCTGATGTTTCCACACTTTCAAGGTCAGGTGCAAAATCGTCTTCGTCCTCTAAAAACTCATCTGCAGTAAAGACTGTGCCTTCGCCATTTTCACGCGCATAAATAGCAAGCACCGCACCTAAAGGCACATATACTTGCATTGGCTGTCCGCCAAAGCGCGCATTAAAGCTTAGTTGTTCCATATCTAACGAAAACCCAGTAACGGCAGAAGGGCTAATATTAAGCACTATTTGGCCATCTTGAACAAACTGCGTAGGCACTTGTACTGCTGGGTACTGCGCATCAACCACTAAATGTGGTGTGCAGTCGTTATCTACGATCCAATCAAAAAAAGCACGTAGTAAATAAGGACGATTAGGCGTCATTATAAACGGATCTCACGCTCTGCTTCAGTTAAAGAAGCTTGGAATGACTCACGCTCAAATAAGCGGATCATGTACTCTTTTAGCTCTTTAGCGCCAGAGCCATTAAGCTCAATACCAAACTCTGGTAAACGCCATAATAGTGGTGCTAAATAACAATCCACTAAGCTAAACTCTTCACTCATAAAGTATGGAGCTTCGTTAAAGATTGGTGCAATTGCAAGTAACGCTTCAGTTAACTCTTTACGAGCTTGTGCAGCATCTGCTGTATTGTTAATGATTTTTTCAGCAAGGCTGTACCAATCAGTATCAATACGGTGCATCATTAAACGGCTACGACCACGCATTACCGGATACACAGGCATTAGTGGAGGATGAGGGAAACGTTCATCAAGGTATTCCATGATGATGTTTGCCTGATATAAGCCAAGCTCACGGTCAATCAGTGTGGGTACTGTACCGTAAGGGTTAATTTCGTGAAGTGCCTCTGGCAAGTTATCCTTTTCAGCCAAATGAATATCTACACTTACACCTTTTTCTGCAAGTACAATACGTACTTGGTGGCTATACATACAGTTAGCACCAGAAAAAAGGGTCATTACAGGGCGCTTATTGGCAGCTACGGCCATGCCTATACCTCCATTAAATAACTAAAACAGCAATAGGGGCTTAAGCCCCTATTGCAAAATTACCTTGTAAAATGCTCAAATTAATGAACATCTCTCCAGTATTCTTTCTTAAGCATAAATGCCAAGATAAACAGGATAACTAAAAATCCAATTACCTTAATACCTAACGCTTCTGACTCAAGGCGTGTAGGTTCACCTACATACTCTAAGAAATTCGTTAAATCACGAACCGCTTGATCGTATTCATCAACGCTTAATTCGCCCTTACCATCTGTTTCAGTACCAACAACTTTAGTCACTGTTTGACCATGTTGTTCAACTTCTTCAATGATAGGTGTTGGTAAACCTTGTAGTTCTTGAAGAACATGTGGCATACCCACCGATGGGAATAACGTATTATTTACGCCAAACGGACGAGATTCATCTTTATAAAACGATTTTAAGTAAGTGTAAATCCAATCACTGCCACGCACACGCGCCACATTGGTTAGATCCGGCGGAGCCGCACCAAACCATTTAGCAGCATCTTCTTTTGCGATAGCGTTAAGAATATGGCCACCTACTTTTGAACCATCAAAAATCAATTGCTCTTTACCAAGCTCGGTTGGAATACCAATATCACGGAAAGTACGTTCATAACGTTGATACTGCATTTGGTGACAACCAAGACAGTAGTTCATGAACAACTTTGCGCCGCGCTGCAAAGAAGGCTGATCAGATATATCGTTACCCGCTTCCATAAGAGGAACCGAAGGACCCGCAGCCATAACCATGTTAGGCAGCAAGTTTACTGATAAAGCAAATACACCAATAAGTAGCTTTTTCATCATTTCGTTAACCTCTCAGGCAATGGCTTAGTTTTTTCATTCTTACTGTATATAAATAACAGTACGAAGAACATAAAGTAAGTCACAGTACAGATTTGAGAAATTATCGTTTTCATATCAGTTTGTGGAGTTGCACCCACCCAACCTAAAAGAACGAAAGTTACAACGAAACCTGCAATGTTCCATTTGTGGAAACCACAACGGTAACGAACCGATTTAACACGACCACGGTCAATCCACGGTAACAATGCGAGTACCACAATTGACGCACCCATTGCCGCAACACCGATAAGCTTATCAGGGATTGCACGTAAGATTGCATAGAATGGCGTAAAGTACCAAACTGGGAAAATGTGCTCTGGTGTTTTAAGTGGGTTTGCTGCTTCAAAGTTTGGCGCTTCTAGGAAGAAACCATTCATCGCAGGCATAAAGAATACAACCCAACAGAACAAGATTAAGAAACCAACCACGCCCACAATATCTTTTACTGTGTAGTACGGGTGGAACGGTATCGCATCAACAATGTCTTTTTTGTCGGTGTAATACTCATGGAATTTAAATTTAGACTTATCTTCTTCAGCCACAGTGCCTTTTTTGCGTTTTATTTCAACACCGTCNGGGTTGTTAGAGCCCACTTCGTGCAGCGCAACAATGTGTAAGAACACTAAAATTACAATAACCANTGGTAGTGCAATAACGTGTAATGCAAAGAAGCGGTTAAGCGTTGCACCCGATATTACGTAGTCACCACGGATCCAAAGTGTTAAGTCGTCACCAATTACCGGAATAGCCCCGAATAACGAAATGATTACCTGCGCACCCCAGAACGACATTTGACCCCATGGTAGTAAGTAACCCATGAAGGCTTCAGCCATTAATGCTAAGAAAATAAACATACCGAACAACCACAGTAATTCACGTGGTTTTTGGTAAGAGCCGTAGATCATGCCACGGAACATATGCATATAAACAACGATGAAAAACGCAGATGCACCCGTTGAGTGTAAATAACGTAATAACCAACCGTATTCAACATCACGCATGATGTACTCTACTGATGCGAAAGCGCCTTCAGAAGAGGGAACAAAGTTCATCGTTAACCAAATACCAGTAAGTATTTGGTTTACTAGTACTAACATGGCTAGTGAGCCAAAAAAATACCAGAAGTTAAAGTTTTTAGGTGCTGGATACTGTGCAATGTGCATGTTCCAAACACGTGTCATTGGGATACGGTCGTCAATCCAACTAACAATTTTACCAAACATTAGGCTACCCCTTTTTCTTCGCCCACTAAAATAGTGGTTTCATCAAGAAAAGTATAAGGTGGTACTTCTAAGTTCAATGGTGCAGGAACTGATTGAAATACTCGCCCAGCCATATCAAATTTAGAACCGTGACATGGACAGTAAAAACCATCATCTGTCCCTTCAACTTTTTCACTAAAGTTACCTTGGAAAAAGCCTGGAGAACACCCTAAATGCGTACAAATACCAACAGCGACAAAAATCTCTGGGCGTAATGAACGGTAATCATTTGTTGATGATTCTAGTTGTTGTGGCTCTTGCGATTGCGGATCACGAAGTTGACCTTCATGTTCTTTCATCTGCTCAAGCATTTTAGGGGTACGTGATACAACCCATACAGGTTTACCACGCCACTCGACACGTATTAATTGTCCTGGCTCAAGTTTGCTGATATCTACTTCTACAGGCGCACCCGCAGATTTAGCTCGCTCACTTGGATTCCAAGACGCAATAAAAGGAACAGCAGCCCCAGCCGCACCAACACCACCTACAACAGAGGTAGCTATGGTTAAAAAGCGACGTCGGCCATTGTCTACAGGCGCATTGCTCATCCACTTATCTCCACTATGATTCTCAACACTTGCTATATTGAGAACATCAGTTACAGCAGGTTAATTTTTCGAAATTTTTAAAATAGAAGCGATCATAATTAAAACCCTTGATTAAAACAAGGTTATTCACAGCCTCACGCTCGAATAACCCGACTTGATCAATAGTTTGATAAAGTAAGCTCGAGAATAAAGCCGAATGACTATAATAGCGCTTCTGTAAAAACAATATACTGACCAAGATCAACCCCACTACGAGGAAACAGATAAACTGTACATGGTGATGTTGAACTTGCTCATACTACTTGCCAGCCAATTGTAGCAAAAAATTCCACCAATTAACTGATGGATTTACACTAATTGCGATAATTATTTAACTTTTTTGCAGCGAAATGGGTATTTTAAAGCTTTCGTACATTAAATACGCAGTATTTATAAAATATGATCAACGCCTAGCCTTAAAAAAGCGGGCTTGAGGTAGGTAAGTACTTAAATTTTAATGCCAAAAACAAAAAACCCAGCATAAGCTGGGTTTTTGAATTCTTGATAACGTAAAAATTAACGTTTTGAGAACTGTGGACGCTTACGCGCTTTCTTAAGACCCACTTTCTTACGTTCAACTTTACGTGCATCACGTGTAACAAAACCTGCTTTACGAAGTTGTGGACGTAATGACTCGTCAAACTCCATAAGTGCACGAGTGATACCGTGACGGATAGCACCAGCTTGACCAGTTGTACCACCACCGGCAACGGTGATGTGAAGGTCAAATTTTTCAGTCATGTCAACAAGCTCAAGAGCTTGACGAACAACCATGCGTGCTGTTTCGCGACCAAAGTACTCTTCTAAAGAGCGCTTGTTGATTACGATGTTACCAGTGCCTGGGCGTAAGAATACGCGAGCACTTGAACTTTTACGACGACCTGTACCGTAGTATTGATTTGCCATGATAGTGCTCCTTAAATGTCTAGAACCTGAGGCTGTTGTGCAGCATGGTTGTGCTCAGTACCTGCGTAAACTTTAAGTTTACGGTACATAGCGCGGCCTAAAGGACCACGTGGCAACATGCCTTTAACAGCTTTTTCGATGATCATTTCAGGCTTTGCAGCTTGAAGTTTATCAAAAGTAGTAGACTTAAGACCACCTGGGAAACCAGTATGAGCGTAGTACACTTTATCTTTGAATTTGTTACCAGTTACAGTAACTTTCTCAGCGTTGATAACGATGATGTAATCACCAGTATCTACGTGTGGAGTGTATTCAGCTTTGTGCTTACCGCGTAGGCGATGAGCGATTTCAGTAGCGATGCGACCTAAAGTTTTACCTTCAGCGTCAACTACGTACCAGTCACGTTTTACTGTTTCTGGTTTAGCAACAAACGTTTTCATTTATAAAAATCCAATGTTTTTCAATTAAAACCACAGGCAGTTATTATTAACTACCGCTCTAAGTATGCTATAACCCCTTCGAGTTTTAGACTTTAGCGCCGCTCACAAGTGGCTAAACTATATGAGGACATAGAACGCAACGTGGCAGACGCGGGAGTATACCAGCACTTAAAACACATTGCTACCGAGCGGTTGTTTTTTCCACAAGAAAATTACAAAAACTTATGCATTTATATAAAAACAACAATAAGGCCACTTTAAAGAGTCGATACAGTCGTATTAGCGCTATGCTAAATGCTCTTTTGCTAAATACTCTAAAGACTGCATTTCTTGCAGGCGGCTAATGCAGCGCTTAAATTCAAAGTTAAGATTACCTTGGGTATAAAGCTGCGTGATCGGTTTTTCAGCCGAAATAATTAATGTTACATGGCGTTCGTAAAACTCATCCACTAAAGCGATAAAGCGCCTAGCTGCATCATCATTATTTTGTCCAAGCTGTTTAACATTAGAAATAATAACAGTGTTATATAAGCGGCTAATTTCCATGTAGTCGACTTGGCTACGTGCGGTTTCGCACAATTCGCTAAATTCAAACATCACTACACACTTGGCCACTTTGCGTGTGTTGATTAAGCGCCCTTCTATTTCTATGGGTTGATCAAGCTCCCCCGCCTCTGGCGAGAGCTTATCAAAATATTCAAATAAGTTTTTATCGGCTTGCTCATCTAACGGGCTGTGAAATATTTCGGCTTGCTCAAGTGTACGCAAGCGATAATCAATACCAGAGTCTACATTTACTATTTCTGTGTTCGCTTTTACCAGTTCAATGGCCGGAATAAAACGCGCACGCTGTAAGCCGTTTTTATATAAATCATCAGGTACTATATTAGAGGTAGCGACTAATACTATATTGCGTGCAAATAATGCCTGCATTAAGCCGCCGAGTAACATGGCATCTGTAATATCTTGAACAAAAAATTCATCAAAACAAATAATATCGGTTTCAGCTTTAAATATGTCGGCAACAATTTCCAGTGGATTGCTTTTATTATTTAGCTTTTTTAGTTCATCGTGAACTCGGTGCATAAAGCGATGAAAATGCACACGCATTTTACGCTCACCTGGCAGCGCTTCGTAAAAGGTATCTACTAAATAGGTTTTACCACGCCCTACACCACCCCAAAAATAAAGCCCTTTAATTGGCTCAGGTTCGCTTTTATTAAACAGCTTTGCAAAAAAGCCTTGTTGCTGTGGTTTTTTATTTGTGAGGTCATCGTATAAACGTTGTAAATGGCGCACTGCATTTTCTTGTGCTTGGTCATGTACAAAGTCATCGCGCTTAAGATCTTGCTGGTAAGTTTGCCAAGGAGTCATATCTAATTACATTTTAAACACAGTTTAATTTGCACAACATATTAACACGCATCTTAACTCGGGGTATATTACCCACAGGATGATTTATATTTGAATCAGGCATTATTAGATATTTTTTCCCAAAGGGGTGAAGTTATGGGCACAGTTACGTGGGTAGGTTTAATTATTATTACTGCTGTAGTGGCATTTTTTGTTGGTGCATTCGTTACTAAAAAGCAATTTAAGCAAGATGAATTAAAAGAACAAGCCGAGCAAGCACAAAACGCGCTTGAGCAGTATCGCCAAGATGTGGCCGATCATTTAGCAAGCACAGGTAAGCTTGTGAATAAAATGAAAGAAAACTACGACCAACTACTCAGCCATGTTGAAGAAACCAATCAACTCTTACTTGATGATAAAAACAAAGCGCCTAGCGAGCCGTTTTTCTCTAAAGAAACAACAGAGCAATTACAAGCGTCTTTAAAAGAGCGCGAGGTTGACCGTTCATCTGCACAAGCACAACCTGCCGATTACGTCTCGGGTGAGTCTGGTTTATTTGCAGGGCAAAATGGCGATACAAAACCTGCAAAAGCCTCTTAACACACTGAGCACGCTAAAATGTTAGTGCTATCTTGAGGAACTTTTTTTTGACCCCATAGTCTTTAAATGTAACAGCTTTATATTTAAATTCGAAAAGGCTGCTTATGCAGCCTTTTTGCTTTTCCTGTGATGTGGAGTACACCCTGACTATGAAAATGAAATTATCACTTATTAGTGCTGCAATCTTATCTACAAGCTTATTACTAAGCCCAATGGCCTCTTATGCAAAACTGCCTATTGCAGTTAACGGCCAACAATTACCCACACTTGCGCCTATGCTTGAGCAAATTACCCCTGGCGTTGTGAGCATTCAGGTTTCTGGCTCAAAAGAAGTGCGCCGCCGTGCAGACCCGCTTGAATACTTTTTTGGTAACCCTCAACCACGTAGTCAAAAGCGCCAATTTAGTGGTTTAGGCTCAGGGGTTATTATTGATGCCGACGAAGGCTATGTAGTAACAAATAACCACGTAATTCAAGATGCCGAAAAAATGGTGGTAACGCTAGAAGACGGCCGTGAATTTGAAGCCACCAAAATTGGTACCGATAAAGAGTCTGATATTGCGCTATTACAAATAGATGCAGATGACTTAACCGAAGTTAAACTGGCAAATTCAGATAAATTGCGTGTCGGCGACTTTGCAGTAGCAATTGGTAATCCATTTGGTTTAAGCCATACAGTAACCTCGGGCATTGTAAGTGCATTAGGCCGTAGTGGTTTAAATATTGAAGGCTACGAAGACTTTATTCAAACCGATGCGGCTATTAACCAAGGTAACTCAGGAGGCGCTTTAGTTAACCTAAATGGTGAGCTCATTGGTATTAATACTGCTATTTTAGGTGCCTCGGGTGGAAATGTTGGTATTGGCTTTGCCATTCCATCAAATATGATGAAAAACTTAGTTGACCAAATTATTGAACATGGCGAAGTACGCCGTGGCTCACTGGGTATTTCTGGCCGCCCACTTGATGCAGGCCTTGCAAAAGCACAGCAACTTGACGTTAAACAAGGTGCTTACGTTATGCAAGTAATGGATGATACCGCAGCAAGCAAAGCAGGTATTAAAGCTGGCGATGTTATTATTAGTATTAATGGCAGCGATATTAGTGGCTTCCACGAGCTGCGCAGTAAAATAGCAACGTTAGGTGAAGGACGCGAAGTTAAATTAGGTATTTACCGCGATGGCAAAGTAAAAACCATTAAAGTAACGCTTGATGGTGCATCGGGTTTAACCGCCGCTGGCGATGAACTGCATCCTGCATTCCAAGGTGCAACGCTTGAAAACGTGCAAAAAAATGGCACTAAAGGTATTGAAGTCGCCACAGTAGATCCGCGTTCTCCTTCTGCACGTGTTGGCCTTGAAGAAGGTGATGTGATTGTACAAGTTAACCGCCAACGTGTAGAAAACATTCGTCAAATGAACAAAATTATCGAAGATACCCAAGGTAATATTGTACTTGGCGTTAAACGTGGCAGAGAGTCTATCTTTGTACTTATCCAATAAGTAACACGTTATAAATAAGCAATAAAAATAACAGCAGCACTTGCCGCTGTTATTTTTTTTGTGCCATCATAAAGAATTGCTCACTAACAATAAGAATCTCGTGCTGAAATTACTAAAATTTGTACTTCCCCCATTGTTTGTCGGTTTAGGTATCGCTTTTTTAGTGGTTTTTTTCAGCCCTAATATGCGCGCCTCTTTACTCCCTAATGTTCCCTTGCCCAGTGCTATGAGCTCAAATCACCTTAGTTTTGCTGACGCGGTTAAACGTGCTGCACCGTCGGTAGTAACTATTTTTTCAGAAAGCATTTCTAAAGAGCCTCGATATAAGCAACAAAACACCGTTCAAGAGCTTGGCTCTGGCGTAATTATGGCGCAAGACGGCTACATATTAACTAACTACCACGTTATAAATAATGCAGATCAAATCTTGGTTATATTAACCGATGGCCGACGCTTTTTTGATGTGCAGTTAATTGGCTTTGACACCATTACCGATTTAGCCTTATTGAAAATTAACGCCGACCACCTGCCGGTGATCCCCGTAAACGATAATTACACCACCAGTGTAGGTGATGTAGTGCTGGCCATTGGTAACCCACTCAATTTAGGGCAAACCATCACCCAAGGTATAATTAGTGCCACCGGTAAACAAAAAATTACCGATAGCCCTTATAACAACTTACTGCAAATGGATGCTGCTATAAATGTAGGTAACTCTGGCGGGGCTTTGGTTAATTCAAATGGAGACTTAGTGGGGATCACGTCTGCGCAATTTAAAACTCGTGAAAACCTAAATATCCAAGGAATATTTTTTGCTGTTCCCTATTCGCTCGCTAAAGAAGTAATGGCAAAGCTAATACGCCATGGCCGTGTAGTACGTGGCTATTTAGGCTTTGAAGGCACCGCTGTAGATAGCACGGGCAAAGAGGTAAACGACAGCCTTACTGAGGTCGCTGGTATGCGAATCACCAATTTAGACCCATTAGGCCCTGCATGGCAAGCTGGCATTGAAGAGCAAGACATCGTTATTAAAATTGCAGGGTTAAGTGTCGCCAACCCGCAAAAAGTACTCGAAAAAATAGGCAATACACAGCCCGGTAAAGAAATAGAATTTGAGCTGTACCGAAACGGTAAAGTAGAAAAAATAATGGTTAGAGTTGCAGAGCTCGAAACTAAACTCTAACCAAAATGGCAATAAAAAGGTCGGATAGCAATACGCGTATCCGACCTTTTTTATGTCTAAAGTAAACTGTGTTTAACTCAGCGCGCTTAATTTAGGAGCAAGTGTGCTCTCACCTCAAAACAAGTAAATATTATTGCGAATGGGTATTAGCTACTTCTGCGCTTAATATTGGCACCTAAGCCACTGAGTTTATCTTCAATGCGTTGATAGCCTCGGTCTACGTGGTAAATACGATCGACTACCGTTTCACCTTGCGCCACAATACCGGTTAAAATTAAGCTTGCAGAGGCGCGTAAATCGGTTGCCATTACTTGTGCGCCACTTAAACTTTGCGTTTCACCACAAATAGCGGTATGCCCTTCTAAACGAATATTAGCGCCCATGCGTTGTAACTCTGGTACGTGCATAAAGCGGTTTTCAAAAATGGTTTCGGTAATTGTTGCACTACCATTAGCCACTACATTTAACGCGGTGAACTGCGCTTGCATGTCGGTTGGAAAACCAGGGTGTGGCATGGTTTTAATATTAACGGCTTTGAGCTCACGATTACGCATATCTAAATAAATGCTGTCATCGTTTACTTCAACTAATGCATTCGCGGCACGTAATTTTTCAATAACAGGCTCAAGTGAATGAAAATCTGTTTTTTTACAAAGTACTTCGCCTGCAGCCATCGCTGCTGCAACTAAAAAAGTGCCCGTTTCAATGCGGTCAGGTAAAATGCTGTGCTCACAGCCGCCTAAACGCTCTACGCCATCAATTTCTATACGGCTTGTACCTGCACCAGTAATTTTTGCACCCATAGCAATTAGGCAATTGGCAAGGTCAATAATTTCGGGCTCGCGTGCTGCGTTTTCAAGCACCGTTTTACCATCGGCAAGTGCTGCGGCCATTAGTAAGTTTTCGGTTGCGCCAACACTGACCATTTCCATGAAAATTTCAGCGCCTTTAAGGCGNCCTTCTACCTTTGCATTGATATAACCNTTTTCAACGTTTATTTGTGCGCCCATGCGCTCTAAACCTTGAATATGTATATCAACCGGNCGTGCNCCTATAGCACANCCACCAGGTAGCGATACCTGCGCCTCACCAAAACGCGCCACTAANGGCCCNAGTGCCAAAACAGAGGCACGCATTTGCTTAACTAAATCATAAGGAGCAAGCGTTTTATTAACGGTCGCGCCATCAATATACAGTGTATCGCCTTGCCAATTTATAGTTGCGCCTAAGGTGCTTAAAAGCGCCTCAGTGGTCACAATATCGCGAAGGCGAGGAACATTCGTAAATGTACTTTTACCATCGGCAAGCAGTGCGGCAAACAAAATTGGTAATGCGGCATTTTTAGCGCCAGAAATAGTTACTTCACCCGCAAGTGAAGTGCCACCTTGAATTACAAACTGATCCATTAAGAGGCCTTAACTATTGAGGTAAAATAAATTTTTGTTCACGCTTCCACTCAGTTGGCGTAAATGCACGAATTGATACAGCGTGAATTGTACCGTCTGAAATAGTATTCATTAATGGGCCATAAACTAGCTGTTGCTTTTTAACGCGGCTTAAACCGTCAAAGCACTCACCTACTGCAATTACTTCATAATGGCTACCATTGGCTTTTACTTTTACTTCAGATAATTGAAGTTCGTCGCGTAATAATGTTTCGACTTGGCTAGTTTCCATAACTCTCACTCAAATAAAGTTGTTACCTGACCCAACTGCATTAAATTTTGCAATTGCTCAGGTGGATTTTGCAATTCAAGGCGTGTGCCCTGTTGCTTAAATTCAGCAAAAGAGTGAATTAACCAAGCTAAGCCCGCTGTGTCAACCCTCATTACCTCACAAAGGTCAAAATAGATGGTTTTATGCTTACTTAATGACTTGGCGTTCAGAAGCTGTTCATTGCCAATTGAGCTGCGGGTAAGTTCACCACTTACCCTATAGTGCTGCTCATCTACTTGGCTAATTGCCAATTTAGTCATTGCTGTTGTTGCCTCTAAATTGCACAGGTAACTGGCTCTTTTGCTCTAGTAATTTACTTACGTGTGCAATACCTTGCTGGCGTAAAATACCTTGTAGCTCACTTTGTTTTGCATCGAGTAAGCTAATTCCTTCTGCAATCATATCGTATGCGCGCCACTCGCCGCTGCGATCTTCACGTACTTTAAAATCAATTTTTATGTCAGGCTTGCCATCTTCTGTAATTTTAGTTTTTACTACAA
>JGI12218J13221_1000073_pt1 | contig 15744 bp, 29 predicted proteins | sample DeeseametaMP0203_FD_13221 | JGI IMG/M metagenome (IMG submission 13221) | reverse complement strand
TGCTCAAAAGGAATATCATTATTTGCGTTAATAATATGAATGCGTACACCAAAGAAGTGGCATAATTGATGAATAAGTTCGAAGCCGAAACGGAGAAGTCTATCTTTATGGGTAATAATAATATCGGTGATTTGTTGAGAGATGATAAGTGAAATGAGTTTAGTTAATCCTTTTTTTTGAAGTTAATACCACTACCTAGGTCACTAATCACTTCATCAGAGATAGCCGATAACACCTCTATTTGACGCTGTAAGTCATCTTTTTGGTCATGTGATGACACTCTTGCATAACCAACAATCTTTTTGGTACGTTGCTTTCCAAGCAACGCACTCACGTTATTCGAAGAATAACGTCGATGCTCGCCTTGAGTGCGATAATCAGGAACAAGTTTGCCTTGCTTATCCCATCGCCTCAACGTTGGCACTGAAACACCAAGGGCTTTGGCGGTTTCACCAATAGATAAATAATCGTTCATAAATAAACCTCCTTGACAGTGCAGTGAAAGAGGTTTAGTATATCATATGATCAGGTTTAATTAACTATTTAATGCACAGTTGAAAACCCTTGTGATGTAAGAAGTTTTATTTTGAATTTCCCTTGCTCAGATGACTCAGGGGCATCAGAAGAACTAGCAATTTTGTCTCTTAAAGGAGACAGTTATCACACTAAAAAAATTACCCAAGCAATGTTGGAAACAATATTCCCTAAAGCGACGAATCAAACCACTGAATATGGTGGCCCGACTGATTACTATGTTACCATCGACAATAGCGACAAAAGCGTTCACTGGCACGTTCAAGAGAACAATCATGCCGTAGATGATGCCCGCGATTCTTGGCTTGGAAGAGCCTTTTTTAGAGAACTGAAAGGTATTGATTACGGAAAGAGTAAGAAGTTTGGTGGCTTTTTTGTTGGCAACGATGAAATCAATCGTGATGATGGCGATGGCACCAACTACATTACCGCTCGCTTTGGTAAGAAAGGTGAAAATGCATTCATTTAAATACTGCATTTTATCTTGATAAAACATCTCTTTTAAGGTAAACTAAGTAAATGAATCGGGCTTCATAAAGCTCGATTCATTGATAACATCAACCGCTTTATTTTATTAAAAAGTGGTTTATACAAAGACTATCAGAAGAGATTTTCAATATGAAAAAGATAATTGCTAACTACTCAACAAAATGCAAGTATAATGTAAAAGATTCTGATGGAAATACAGTCGGTGCTTTTGAATTCATTTTTGATGACAAATTGTTAAACGCTCTTGAGAACCTGCAAGATGACAACTTGGAATCATACAAAATTAAAGGGCAATTATTAACAGATACTGGACAATACTTATCTGATTGTAGTTTGCTAATCGAAGGCGAATCGAAATCCATCTTTTATGAAGGTTTCTTAAGAAACGAACCAGAAATTGATGTTGATTGTATTGATTCATCTTTTGACAGCATCGCTTGCGAACTACAGGAACAGGTAGAACTCTTCAAATAAACGGCAAAACCTATCAAAACCCCATCTTTCAAGGTGGGGTTTTTTATATAAAAAACATCAAATTATCTTGAAAATACTCTGTTTTTAGTATATACTATATTTACTGATTAACAAACATCTACCTTAAATATAGGTGAGCAAAATGGAACATAACGCAATCGAAAACAGCGAAATGAGCCTTGGCGAAATTCTTTTGAAAAATAAAAATAAAACTGAAAAAGAAAAGCTTGAAGAAGAAAACTTGCGCTTATTTAAAGAAAATCAAGCTCATAAAGAAAAATATGACTCTATTGTTGATTTCTTTGAAAAAGCTAAACAACAGATTACTAACGATATTTTAGCTGGAAAAGACAAAATTAAAGTTAGCACACGTAAGACTAAAATGCAGTATGGTGAGTTGAGTCTAAAAAGCGGAAAGCTAGAAATTGCTCATAAAGGCAACTTGTTTAAAAACATCTGGGATGATTTCCTTGAATGGTCTGATAAAAACGGCCTTACAGTTAAACCTGTCGATTGTCATGATGGTGGTGGCATTGAAGGATGGGTTGAATTAACAATTTACAACAAAGATTAAAGTTAAATTTTATTCACTTTAATTGCTAAAATAATTTTTAAATGTTAAAATCTTCCTACTTATCAAATAGGGAGATTTTTTATGTCTGATTTTGAAACACACCCAGTTGGAACAACTAAATATATCAAAGAGCTTGAAGCTAACGTATCTAGGTGGAATGAAAGAAGCCAAGTTGTTCTCAAGCTTATTGATGAATCTCAACCTTTCCCAGATACCCCAGTTCAACTTGCAGGCGAAATATTGAGTGATATGCTAGGCGAAGAACCCGAAGATAGCCTTCACATATTTAATAATGAGCTTACTGATGAAGAACGCTCAAAACTTAGAAGCTTACTAGATCATCACTTACTCATTTAATGATTGATTTAATGCTTGATTTAATGCTTGATTTAATGCTTGATTTAATGCTTGATTTAATGCTTGATTTAATGCTTTAAAGCTGATGAAAGTCAATCAACTACTTTACAATCCATTTAAACTACTGAAAATAAAAGGTTTTCTATTATTGACTACAAATAAAAATATTTGTTTTTCATTGACATTTAATGCTTTATTTTATACAATAATACATAATATATAAAACACTAAGGAGTTAATCATGGTTAAAATTGTAAAGTGTATTTCTTCTAATGGAGATGATGGTTTTACCATCGGCAAAGAATACAAAGTTCTTGGTGAAGGTCTAGGCGATGTTGAAGTTATTGATGACAATGGAGATACTAGCTACCTTCTTGATGAAGAATACGAAATCATAGAAGAAGCATTAGAAGAAGCTGTATAAAACACCTTCAAAGGAAATTTAATGTCTAAAATATCTTCCGACAAACATGGCCTTTTTTTACTTGGTAACGGCCACTGTTTTAGACCCGAAAATCCTAATGAAGATTTTAAAACACAAACTTTGCCTTCTGTTTTTCTAGAAGATGACGATATCATGGAAATTGTTTATCGAAAAGATAGTGCTATTTTAAATCAAATTGTTGAAGCTGAAAATGGTCGCTTTAATATTAGAGAAATCTGGCACTCTCATGGCAAATATCTAAATAAAAAAGGTAAACAAATAAAACCCACCAAACTAATTAAAGGTAAAGATAGATCTAATTTATTTATTAAAATTCGAGAATTTTTCTCTTTAAATAAAGGCGTTACATGAAGAAAAAATTAAATATTGATAAAATGAGCTATCCAGTATTGTTTTTATTAATGATATTCATTTTCACAATTCTTGTATGTATTGTAGGATATATTGATTCCAAATATGTAACCGTATGCACACGAAGTTCTATTGTTGAAGAAATTTTATCAATAGATTACCGTGACGCTGATATTTTACTAGAGAATGGAATGACTGTTACTGTTAATCAAGCTACTTTAGAACCCGGTGATAAATGGTGTTTATCTAGTCATCGCGTACACAAAAACGATTTATAAAAGAGAAACTTATGAGCATTTTTATTAAGCAATCTGAATGGAATAGTGCTGAAGAATGCCTTGCTTGGCTTTTTGAAAACCATAAAGATATGTATCTTCGTGGATATCTTCATGTTTGGCAAGAATCATTTGCCACATTAGGTGGTGGAAATCTTTGTGGTAGCTACCGACACATTACCCCTAGTATGCTTGAAGGTCGCGTTTATAAAGTCTCATTCAGAGATGATAGTGTATCTATTTGCTTTTATGATCAGGTTTTTGCTAGACATATTAAAAACAGGCCAATTCTTGATAGCTCAAATGTAAAATTACCATTACCCACTAACATACAAATGGAAAAATTATGAAACTAACTGTATTTGTTTATCGTCGCCCAAACATGTTTGAGGTAGCTGACAGTCTATATAATATGTTAGGTTATGGCGAACTTAAAAACATGTTTTCTATAGAAAACTACAAAACAACTCATGAAAAATTAATGCTTTACTTTCCAGAAAGGTTTCTTAACTTACTTGAGTTGAGAGCTTTAATTTCTCGTTGTGAACAATCTGGATACAAAGAAGTTACAATTGTTACTCATAGCGAACATATTTTAACAACGGTTCATCATGAAAATATTCGTATTATTCAAGACGAGTTAATTCCAGAAGATGGTCGATTTAAACTTAGTAACGATGAAGTTGGTATGCCTAGCAATGAAGGATTGCATGTTATTCACGGCAATTAGAACTCATAAATAATAATTAAATTACCCATTTTAATAAATAAAGGTATCTTATGGACTATTTACAAAATCATATCTGGTGTTCTGATTCTAACTGGGGTGGCATCTACTCTTGTCGTCACTGGATTACTTTTTCAGAAACAGAAGAGCATGATGTTAATGACTGGGATTCTATTGTTGACAATGAGGTAGAATCGTTTTTCAATCAACGTGAATATGATGTTGTTAAAAAGCGCTTTTCTGACCGCGACAATGAAGATCTAGTAGAACGTTGCACACATCTAGCACCTAATCTAAAACCACATGTTTTTGAGTGGTTAGAGGCGCATGTAAAGGATCGCCCTGCTAAAGAAACAGAGAATGGTGAATCTTTAAAAGGTTGGTGTGTTGGTTCTCCTAATTACCGTGGCAAAGACCCTTATTCGTTTACCGTCTTTTTTTATAGAAAAAAAGATGCAATGGCATTTGTTAAAGAATTTAGTCAACATAAAAAGCCTATACATTATTGCCAATATTTTTCTGATGTTAGAAAAGTTCTGGACTTAAAAACAGGTAAATATACTGTCGTTGAGTAATCTTAATTATTGACTTTTTGCCTAAAACAACTTATTATATAGACATAAACTACTTATTTCTAAGTTCTCCCAAGGACTAATAACCATGGCAAAATTCAAAAAAACACGTAATCCGAATGGTGGTTGTTGCGAACGTGGCACCGTTCAAATAGATATTGAATCCGATAGTCGTAACGCACTAGAGGAAATGGAGAAATACATTGTCGATACAATAGGTATCGAACCTAGTTGTTACGAAGACGAAACTCAATTTGGAATTTTATTTTCGTTATTTGTTCCTACTAACGAGCTTAAAAACTTCAATGAAGCATACAAAGAAGCTAAGTTAAAGTTCAAAAGCCTATAAACAACTCATTAAAGAGAATATTTCATGAATCAATATCCCAACACTATTGTTGCCAAAGAAGATATTCAAAAAGCAATGCTTTCTGCTAGCCAAATGGATTCTAACACTTTAGATCAATCCTTGTATGAATCTGCCGACGATATTGGTATTTTAAAAAATGATGATAATGCTTTAGAGTCTTTCCTTACTCATGGAACAAATAAAGATAAGATTATTATGCACTGTACTTTATGTGGTATTTTTAAATATAAAAATGATCCTAATCTAATTAATAAAATCCTTGATGATTATAATTATATTTTAAAAACGTTAATTACTTAACATCCCGTCGATAAAATGTTTTAAAGGATAAAAAATGAAACATTTAAATAAAATATTTAAACATTGTGATCCTATACTTTTCGTTATTTGTGTATTTAATCTACTTGTAGCTTCAATTCTTATGATTACTTATTGACTTCAATAAGTAAAACACCTATAATAAGTATATACAAAATATTCAATATAGGAATAGCAATATGCCAAAATCTCAACTCATCGATCTTCAGATGGAAGTCGTTCCTGATTACTTCGACGGAGAGCTTCAAGGCTTCAATATTGTTAATAAAGAAACAAACGAAGAAATTGTTGGCTCAGAAGGTATCTACGCACATCAAGGTGAAGAACTTGCTCAGTTGATGGCAAAAAGCCCGCAACTGCTAGAAGCCGTGAAATACCTTCGCCGTTTCGTTAAGACAGAAGATGTTGATACCGATTTTGTTGACAACGTTATCAAAGACGCAACAACAATCGAATCTTTCCCTTTCCATGAGTAACGTAACTATGGAAGAAAAACCATATCATGTCCATGGCTTAAAAGGCTATCAAAAAGACACATATGTTTATTTAGGAAACTACCATTCAGAAGATTATGCTGAATCAATAGCTCGCTCTTTTGTTGGTGAAAACCCTTATGGTAATGCATCTGTTTCAACCAATAAGGAACCACAGTTTACTCAAGATTAACTTTAAATCAAGGTATTGAAAATGAACCAATGGAAAGAGTGGAAAACGGCATTAGAAGCCAAAGGCCAAAATATTCTTATTAAAGTTGAAATAAATGATGGAAGTATTCATATAGAAGATGCTGAAGTCTACTCAGTTTATGATAATCCTTATCATATGCTTTTTGACAATAGAGAGTTTAATGGAGAAATCATTGGCTGGACAAACATTCCAGAAGATAACGAATGGAAGCCATGGGAAACATCATCTGAAATGGCAGGCAAAAAAGTTCTTGTTAAATTTGAGATGAATGATGGCAATATTCATATTGAAGACGCTGAAATCCAAATTATTGACAATCATCCTTACTATATCCTTTTCGATGGAGAAACATTAAATGCCAACATTGTTGGTTGGACACATATTCCAGAATAAATACACTAGTTATTGACTGCCAAACCATCTTTTGATATACTTTACTCACAAGCCGTTTGATCAGCGGAAGTGTAACCTTAGAAAAAAGGCATAGAGGTTGTATGTACTCAGCTAGGGTGAGCTATACAGTCAGGAAAGACTGACAAGGGATCTCTGTTAGCTCAAATGGATAGAGCGTCTGACGATTAAATCAGGAGGTTATAGGTTCGAAGCCTATACAGAGATTTTAATTAAATAAAATAGGTTAATTCTTATGACTCAATTTAAAACAGTTCTCAAAATGGTTGGCCCCAAATTAGTAGACTTGGATCAATGCAAAGATCAAGTTGCTGGTATTGGCTCTATCCCCGGTTATGTAAGTTCTTATATTGATGTCAAAAATCTTCGTGTTGTTAGCTTTCACGAAGTAGACAATATTTCTGAATCTTCCTTGCAATCAGGTCAATCTCTAGTATTAATTAAAGAGTGAATTTTATGAAATCAGTTCTTTAACTCAAAATATACCACTAAACTCTTTACATACCTGCCTTTTTTCGCTATAATAGTTTCATAGGGTATTAGTTCAACTGGGAGAACGGCGGGCATTCTGCCCGTGATACGCAACCTTCTTAGGTCAGCCGTTGGTGGTTCGAATCCACCATACCCTACCATCTAAACTATGATACGGAATCATGATTATGAAACTAGGTAAGAATCGTTATGAATTTGTTAAAGAATTCCCACTTTCTAAACTAGCTGAATTTAAGAATCATAAACGACTCAAAGTATTTTTCCATAAAGGTCTTCAATGTAGTGTCCCAGGATGTCACCATGTTGGCACAAGATTTATTCTTGGCTGTGACAATGGTGGTAATTTTCATATGGATATCTATACAGATGACCTAGTTCTGATGAATGTCGATCATCGTATCCCTAAGTGTGACGGTGGAACTTGGGACTTAGATAATTTGTTTCCAATGTGTCAACCGCATAACACAAAAAAGGGGAATAGCTATCTTGATGAAAATTTAATGATTGTTGGTGGCGATGATGATTACAAAAAAGAAATAAGAAGTAGGAATCGTTATGTTAAGCGTTGGAGAAAATTTATAAGAAAATTTGCAAACTTTCAGCCACTGGAATTTCCTATTATTTACTACATTAAAATTAGGAAAGAAAAATTTCATAAAGTAGCTAACTAAATCACAAAATAGGTATTTAACCATGCAAGAACTTCATTGTGAAAATTGTCCAACACACTTAGGTTATATATCAGGCTCAGGACCGCATGGATTTGTTCTATGCCAAGAGTGTTATGAAGAACAAGAATCTGAATCTAACGAAAATGATGATTCTTAATAATTTTCAATAAAATAAAATATTCGATAGAATGAGTTAATGGCTTAATACACCATTTTTATGCGTAACTTATTCTATCGCACATATTATCTTATCAAAAAGTATTTCAACTACTTTTTATTGACTTCAACATCCATAAACGCTATAATATATACATATATACTACTAAGTGAGACAGTGATGAGTCAACTTAAACAATGCACCGACCTTACCGCCAAGCAAGATTTTAACTTTAAAAACCCAAAAACGAATCGAACGATTAAAGTTCGTGAAGGTGATAAATTTATTGTAACTAGTCCAGAATACCGCAATAACGACACTGCTATTATTGACCGCAAAAAAGGATCTCATATTAATATAGGTTATCTTTTCTCTACTACTGATATTGAAGAACTGTTTGAAATTCATTGATATTACTTTGTAAGCAACTGTTTTTAAATAAAAAATATTAAGGCTTGAGTCAAATACTTAAGCCTTTTTTGTTGCACTCTTTTATGTTTTTTGCTATAATATATACATCAAGTCAGCCAATCAAAGAGTATTTCAAATGTCTAAATCTAAAGAAGTCGCTCAAACTATCAAAGATGCTTGCCAGAAATATGGTTGGAATTTCAAGGTAAGAGGTAGTATTCTAACTATCACTAAAAACATTGAATCTACTAATGAAGCCTTTTCCAAAGCTGATAGCGAGTATGGTTCCATTTTGGAACTTTTGCCAACAACTTCGGCAGGAAGCGTGTGGGGAACCGATGGCGGTGGTGTAGGCGCTATTTCAGCTATGAATAGTGGTTTATTCAAAATGAATAAATCAGGTGGTTCTAAGCGAGTTTTAAACGCACTTTCTAAATTGTAAAAAAGCTTGATTTTCTTCCACTTATTTAAATAACTAAAATCCTAAACGGAAAGAGCCTTTACATAAGGCTCTTTTTTGCTTTTTATTGACACCAATAAAAGAACCTGCTATTATATAACCATAAAGCAAGACAATTCCCCAAATTAAACAGGTTTAACCTTATCATGGCTAAAATGACTGACACTCAGCGCAAAAGATTAGCTATCCTCCGAGTAAAACGTTCTATGCCTGAAGAATTTCCTTTCCTTAACCTACCATCCCACTCTATCGGAAGTGAGAACCGTCGCATGACATCCTGGGAAATGGGAAAAAATAACGGACTAACATTATTCAAAAACTGGAAAAACAAGACAAAAGCTCAAAAAGAAGATTTCCTTACTCGCATGGGAGCGTATAAAGAGGATTTTCGAGTATCTAACCACAATGATACTCGCCAAATTGCAGAAGCATTTCGCCAACGACTATCTAGAAAATTGGCGACAATGATTTAAGCAATAAAATATCTTTAACAAAAAAGGCTCCTATTTGGAGTCTTTTTAATTGTAAAAACGTATTCAATAATATATACTAGAGCTAATAATCCAAACTTTTTAGGTAAATTATTATGTTAGTATTACTTCATCGTCACCATACCACTAACTCAATCAATGATGATATCCAACATACAGAAGATCAATTAAATATTATTCTTGAAAAACTTTCAGAAGCAGAGCAGAAAGTAATTGTTGATGCCTTAAAGCATCAGCACTATTGCGGTGGTCAAGAAATGCTGGATCAAGTAGAAGAAGATGATTACGAATGAAATTATGAATATGTTTTTGTGGTCAAGCGATATGCTTAAGCAATACGGCCAAGGCCATATTATTGTGATGGCTGAAAGCGTAGACGAAGCTAGAAGTATTTTCTCTAAAAAGCTTGAAGAGAACATTTTTCAAGATGACGAAGAAATTGAAGAAGGGATTAAGCATATCCGAACCACTTTCATGAATGAAATCTCTCAATTTCCAACAGTCTTAGATGAAACTTATCTCATTATGGGGAGTGCTTAATTAATATGATTTTTTTCGACTTTATGCGTCATATTTTTGTTGACCCTAACCCAGAATCTTGATAAAATACAACCTACATAACCAAACACAGAACCTTTAAGGATTACCGCAATGACTACTAAAACCCAACAAGTTCATATCAGTGAAATTCGTTCAGGTGATACAGTGGTTCATGATGATAAGACCATGACTGTTGGCAACAATGATATTATTAAAGGCGGTTTCATGGGAACTACCCTCTTTGGTGATAGCTATATGTGTGGTCATCGTTTGGTAACAAAAGTTATTTATTGATTTCTGATATTAAAAAGGCAAAAACGATGTCTAATAAAGATAGAAAAACTGGCTGGTATTATGTTAGGCTAGTGAAAGGAACTAAAAGTAAATGGCAGTGTGCTTTTTGGGATCATTGCACCCAATATTGGGATGCACCCACTTTTGTTTGCAACATTATTAACCATCCTGAAAGATATGATGACGAACTTGAAGTAGGCGATGCTGTACTTATGCCAAAAAACTAAAAATCAAGTATTAAAAAACACTTTTTTCAACAAAAAGTTGTTGACTCCAAAGAGAAAAACCGTTAATATACACAAAGAAAGTTAAGGCAAAGGGCCGTTAGCTCAGTCGGTTAGAGCAGGAGACTCATAATCTCTTGGTCGTTGGTTCGAGTCCAACACGGCCCACCACCTTAATTAACAGTTTATCAAAATATGTTCTTGATTTTAATAGCATATCTTGATACACTGTATAGGTATCAACGAGCGCCCATAGCTCAATTGGATAGAGCAACGGCCTTCTAAGCCGTAGGTTGCAGGTTCGAATCCTGCTGGGCGTGCCAATCATTTTACAACATGGCTTTTTAAGGCGGGGGTGCGCCCACCGAATAAAACCTTAAAGAGTCATGTCGTAAAACGTTTTAATTCCTTGATAGCTCAGTTGGTAGAGCAAGTGACTGTTAATCACTGGGTCGTAGGTTCGAGTCCTACTCAAGGAGCCAAGTGGGTATGGTGAAATTGGTAAACACACCAGACTTAAAATCTGGCGGCTGTAATGGCCTTGTCGGTTCGAGTCCGACTACCCGCACCAATTTTTGTATGCAAAGGTGATTTTATGTTTTATCATGCATTAGATAACCGATCATGTATTTCAAACATGAAAGGTGATCGAAATGAAAAAGAAATTACACTGGCTAAGGCTTTTAAAACAGGTTGAACACGGATTAGACGACTATAGGAAGCATAATATTCCTAAAGTAAGAAAAAAGTCCTATGAAGATCTTTTGATGCACTTAGAGTGCTATGACTATCCGCACTACAATAGAGATAGAAGCTGGAAACGTCATAGAAAAACTCAATATAAACAAAAAGGAGAGTAAATATGGAAGGTTATCGCCCTTAAAACTTAAAAAAAGTATTGACTTATAATTAAATTAAGTATATACTTGATAAAATAATGTTTCGAGAAAGAGCAAATCAGGAATGCCTAGCAATAGCTGAAAGTAGGTTCAAATCCTACCCGAAACATTTTTTATTATCAACATATCGCAAAGTGTTCTATGTCAATCAGCGTACCGCTTCGGCTCCCAGCGTTATTTTAGAATACTTTGCGATGTAGTGGTAAGACAACGTTACATCATGAGTAACCGCTTTGACTCGGCTGCCTTCAGGTAAAGACTCAAAGATGGGGGGCTCCTACTAGCCTCAAAGAGGTAGGTTTAAGCAAGTGTTTTGCGCGACACAGCGATAATGTGTTGGGAATCGCAACAGTAAAGCTAACAAGTGATCGAGGCAGTTCGTGCAAATGCTACGGTAGTGACCACTAAGCCCGCTGGAATATCGAAGCCCGTTAGCCAATCAAAACACTTAGCTTTAATAGAAAAAAGAAGTAAAAAAGCTTGACCAAAAAGATAAAAAGCTGTAATATAGATAACAGATGTAAAGCAAGGGCCGTTAGCTCAGCGGTGAGAGCAGGAGACTCATAATCTCTTGGTCGCTGGTTCAAATCCAGCACGGCCCACCACTTAATTCCCTGATAGCTCAGTTGGTAGAGCGTCTGACTGTTAATCAGATGGTCGCAGGTTCGAGCCCTGCTCAGGGAGCCAAATTTAACAGTTTATCAAAATATGTTATACAATCAACATCAATAACATATCTTGATGCACTGTAAGTGTATTAAATTTAACTAATGATATCCGAGTGCGATTAACGGTATGTCGTCGTGTAAAAGCGAGATGCAGGTTCGATTCCTGTCTGGGAGACTCATTAGTTAAACGATGATGAATGCGTAGGCTGATGCGCAGAATGCCCTAGAATATAGGTCTTCTTATTTCCACTCTATGCGCGGACCCGCACGAATAGCTTAAGGCCACGGCAACATTTCGTGTTCATGGGATTAATGGTAGGCAGTGCAAGCTAGTACTGGCAAACACTGTTATTGAGGTTCGAATCCTCTACTGCGCACTCAATTTTATATCAAAATACTTGATTTCTATTCTGACTACTGATATACTTGTATCATCTTATCAAAGACATACAAAAGGCAAATCTTATGTCCACTACAGTATCCGCTCGCTTCGTTGCACCTGCTACTTCTATCACTCGTATTATGGCGACTCTATACAGAGAGTTTAATGTCATTCGTCAAGAGGTTCTTAAAGAATTTATCGACAATGGCACAGTAACACATGCCTTTCAGCTAGCACGTAACGAAGATATCAAAACTAGCTTTGATATGCGTTTTGAAATTAATAGCTTTTATGAAAATGATTCTTTTGATATCCTAAATGCTTTTGCCAGTTTTTACATCAAAGGTGAACATTACCACCTTCACATCTTTAATGATATCACTGGTCACGACCTTAAAGAAGCACTTGGTGAGCCAACACCACACATTACTATAAGCCTTGGTTCTGACACACAACGAGCTACACCAGAGCTAATCAAGCGCTTTGCTTTTGCCGTCAAAAAAGAACTTGAATGCCGTGTTGTCTACAAAGATGAAGCGGTAAGCGATGACCACACAGAACTTTAATTCTTCCACCTTTTAATAATTTCAATAGGACTTGGGCATTTTACCTAAGTCCTTTTTTGTGATGGAGAGAAAGAAAGATGGTAATTATGTAGAATTATATGACTTTTGCTATTTACATTTACTCTTACTTTTCATATAATATATACACATTCAATAAGCAAAGAGCTATACAGATGTCTAAATCTAAAGAAATCGCTCAATCCATCAAAGATGCTTGCCAGCAATATGGCTGGAACTTTAAGGTAAGAGGCGTCATTCTCACGATTACCAAAGATATTGAATCCACTAACGAGTCTTTCTGTAAGGCTGACAGTGAATACGGCTCCATTCTAGGCTTGTTACCAACAACATCGGCAGGTAGTGTATGGGGGACCGATGGTGGTGGTGTAGGCGCTATTTCGGCCATGAATAGCGGTCTATTTAAAATGAACAAATCAGGTGGCTCTAAGCGAGTTCTAAATGCACTTGCTAAATTGTAAAAAAGCAGAGCAGAAAGTAATTATTGATGCTCTAAAATTCACCATATACAAACTCAAAAGGCTCCTATAGGGAGCCTTTTTTGATCCATCATCTTAAATTTAAAACACTAAAAAAGCCAACTAGTCTATAGTTGGCTTTTTTAAACATAAGATAGCATCTTGTGACAATTTATTGCATCAAGTAACAAGGGCTACTTGTCCTAGTAACACAGATCCATTATCTTTCACAGGCAGAGCGCTTTTTTCTTGACCACTTACTCACCGCTAATCACTACAAGTAATGACGCGCTGATGGATACTTGGCGGAAAACCCGCTACGCTCAAATCAACTGCTACTCAAGACGCTATCTTATGCAAAATCTTGTCTCACTAAGGTGTTTATATAATAGCAAAAAAAAGACATATAAGCAAGCTATTTTAGTAAAAATAAACCTAAAATAAAGCATGAAAACTTATTGACGACAAAGAAATAATCCGCTAATATAAGTACAGAAATACAGAAAAAGGGCCGTTAGCTCAGCGGTGAGAGCAGGAGACTCATAATCTCTTGGTCGCTGGTTCGAATCCAGCACGGCCCACCAATTTTATTTTATACCTTACTTTGGCTTGAGTTGTTAAGCATACTTTGTGTCCGATAGCATAGCTTGCTGAAATAGTAGATATAGATTGGCTACTAGTGCTAGACTCAACTTGGATCGTTCCCAAGGTTTGGCCCCTAATTTATAGCAGTTTATCAAAATATGTTCTTGACCTTAATAGCATATCTTGATACACTGTATAGGTATCAACGAGCGCTCATAGCTCAATTGGATAGAGCAACGGCCTTCTAAGCCGTAGGTTGCAGGTTCGAATCCTGCTGGGCGTGCCAATCATTTTACAACATGGCTTTTTAAGGCGGGGGTGCGCCCACCGAATAAAACCTTAAAGAGTCATGTCGTAAAACGTTTTAATTCCTTGATAGCTCAGTTGGTAGAGCAAGTGACTGTTAATCACTGGGTCGTAGGTTCGAGTCCTACTCAAGGAGCCAAGTGGGTATGGTGAAATTGGTAAACACACCAGACTTAAAATCTGGCGGCTGTAATGGCCTTGTCGGTTCGAGTCCGACTACCCGCACCAATTTTTGTATGCAAAGGTGATTTTATGTTTTATCATGCATTAGATAACCGATCATGTATTTCAAACATGAAAGGTGATCGAAATGAAAAAGAAATTACACTGGCTAAGGCTTTTAAAACAGGTTGAACACGGATTAGACGACTATAGGAAGCATAATATTCCTAAAGTAAGAAAAAAGTCCTATGAAGATCTTTTGATGCACTTAGAGTGCTATGACTATCCGCACTACAATAGAGATAGAAGCTGGAAACGTCATAGAAAAACTCAATATAAACAAAAAGGAGAGTAAATATGGAAGGTTATCGCCCTTAAAACTTAAAAAAAGTATTGACTTATAATTAAATTAAGTATATACTTGATAAAATAATGTTTCGAGAAAGAGCAAATCAGGAATGCCTAGCAATAGCTGAAAGTAGGTTCAAATCCTACCCGAAACATTTTTTATTATCAACATATCGCAAAGTGTTCTATGTCAATCAGCGTACCGCTTCGGCTCCCAGCGTTATTTTAGAATACTTTGCGATGTAGTGGTAAGACAACGTTACATCATGAGTAACCGCTTTGACTCGGCTGCCTTCAGGTAAAGACTCAAAGATGGGGGGCTCCTACTAGCCTCAAAGAGGTAGGTTTAAGCAAGTGTTTTGCGCGACACAGCGATAATGTGTTGGGAATCGCAACAGTAAAGCTAACAAGTGATCGAGGCAGTTCGTGCAAATGCTACGGTAGTGACCACTAAGCCCGCTGGAATATCGAAGCCCGTTAGCCAATCAAAACACTTAGCTTTAATAGAAAAAAGAAGTAAAAAAGCTTGACCAAAAAGATAAAAAGCTGTAATATAGATAACAGATGTAAAGCAAGGGCCGTTAGCTCAGCGGTGAGAGCAGGAGACTCATAATCTCTTGGTCGCTGGTTCAAATCCAGCACGGCCCACCACTTAATTCCCTGATAGCTCAGTTGGTAGAGCGTCTGACTGTTAATCAGATGGTCGCAGGTTCGAGCCCTGCTCAGGGAGCCAAATTTAACAGTTTATCAAAATATGTTATACAATCAACATCAATAACATATCTTGATGCACTGTAAGTGTATTAAATTTAACTAATGATATCCGAGTGCGATTAACGGTATGTCGTCGTGTAAAAGCGAGATGCAGGTTCGATTCCTGTCTGGGAGACTCATTAGTTAAACGATGATGAATGCGTAGGCTGATGCGCAGAATGCCCTAGAATATAGGTCTTCTTATTTCCACTCTATGCGCGGACCCGCACGAATAGCTTAAGGCCACGGCAACATTTCGTGTTCATGGGATTAAT
>JGI12218J13221_1000067_pt1 | contig 16191 bp, 32 predicted proteins | sample DeeseametaMP0203_FD_13221 | JGI IMG/M metagenome (IMG submission 13221) | reverse complement strand
ACCTTTGCTTTCAATAATTTTGGTGGTGACTCGCTTTGCTTCGCCTTTGGCAACGCGGGTTTCGCTGTAGGCTTTGATTTCCTGAGCGAAGGCGGTAGCGTTGGCGGTTGTTTCTTCGATATCGCTGGTTTTAATTTCGTTGCGATACTTATTGAAGGCTTCTGAGTCGCTAAGGATGCCTTGCGCTACCAGTTCCTTCATTTCGTTAGGCATGTTGAAGGCTTGAATGCAGTTGCTTACTTGTGCAACGGATACTTGAAGGCGGTCAGCAATTTCGGTTTGGGTTTTGCCTTCCAGAGTGGCAATATCGTTATACATTTTGCCACGCTCAATCATGTTGAGCTTTTTCTGGTTGTTTGAAGTAAGAACGCGGAAGCGCTGTTCTAGGGTAGTCATTTCCTTAACTTTCAGGTCAAGGGTTTTAAAGCTAGCGCCGTAGACTTCATTAGCACGTAGAACAGCTTTGAAGGTGCAATGTCCGTCGATAAGCTTGAAGCCGTTGGTACCATCTTCTAGGATGACTGCGACAACTTCGAGTATTTCAGGGGTATCACCGTTAGCAAAGGCACGAGCCATGCGGTCGATGTGTTCTGCGTTTTCGACACTATCCATGCGAGCGTTAAAGCCGTCTTCTTCTTTAATCAGCGCCAGCGGTGTTTTCAGACCAGTGGTGCGAGATACACCATCAAAAGAACGTGCTTTATTAGCAGAAGTCATTTGAGCGATGGAAGCGGAAGCGATGGTATGAGTCATTTTGGCTCACCTTGATTTGGTTTGAAGTCTGGGTTGGAAGTCGTTTCCTAACCCTGTGAATACAGTATATACATCATAGGATTTTTGGTCAACACTTTTTTTTAGTAAAAACGCACTTTTTTGTATAAAAAGGGAATAGGATGGAAAAGAGAACTTTTCTCATATTAGAGTTGTTTGAAAGACTTGTCACTCAATAACTGGTTTGAGAAGCATTTGTATTTAGTGTTTTATTAGATAGTGGTAAACACTTTAATTGCTTGCAAAAAAAAAGCGAGGCCGTTTGGCCTCGCTGTGTCTTTCTTTACTTCTGATTAGAAAGGAATTTCGTCGTCAAAGTCGTTAAAATTACCTGGAGAAGGATTGTTGCCTACTGGTTGTTGCGCTGGTGCGTTTTGCGCTGGTGTATTTTGATACTGGTTGTTCTGCTGAGCAGGTGCATTATGAGCAGGTGCGTTCTGGTTTCCTTGGAAATCACCAGTTCGACCATCTAGCATTTGCATATCGTTGGATACAATTTCGGTAGTATAACGGTCAACACCGTTCTGATCTTGCCACTTACGAGTTTGAAGTTTACCTTCAATATAGATTTTTGAACCTTTTTTCAAGTATTGCTGAACAACTTCTGCCAGCTTATTGAAAAAGACAACCTTATGCCATTCAGTGCGTTCTTGGCGTTGACCACTTTGGCGGTCATTCCAAACTTCTGTAGTAGCGATGTTGACGTTTGCAACTGCGCCACCTGAAGGCATATAGCGCACTTCTGGATCTTGACCGAGATTGCCGATTAGGATAACTTTGTTTACGCCGCGAGCCATGATATTCACCTATTGTGTTCGAAAGTATGTAGTGTGTGCGGGTTGTTGCTGTGTGCCTCAACCTTGAATATGATTATATACCTTCCATGCGTTGCCGTCAACACATTTTGAGCAAAAAAGCGTATTTTTATGCATAGATCTAGACAATGAAAGAAGAGTAATCATTCTCATATTAGAGTTCTTTGAAAGACCTGCCCCTCAATAACCTTTTTGATAATCATTTACGTTTAATTATATAAAATAGCGAATAAGCTTGAATAACGCTGATGTTTAATGTATAATTTAATAAATATTATAGGAGTTGCACTATGTTTTCGTCTAAATACTATGATGTATCTATCAGTTCTTATGCGTGGTTGGTAAAAAAGATTGCTGAGTATGATTTGTGGACGGTTCACTCTCCTTATGGTGTTGTGATTTACAAAGATGTCTTCATGGTAGTAAAAAAGAAGAATTTGAAGATTGTTGATTCTGAAGAAACTGAGGTTTTGATGAGTGATGCTCAAAAATCAATTAAAGAAGTTGCTGATATGATTAACATCTTTATTGATATCAATAAAATCGCAATCCTTTATCCGCCTATTAAAGATGAAATAAAGGATATTCTATATCAAAAGGTTATTTTGGATGGTAGTCGTTTGAAATAATATTGCTGACAACAGGGGGTGTTATGTCGATCATTGTAATTACGCATAGAGAGGTTGATGAGGAAACCGGGCGAGAAGAAGAGTTCGTAAGCCATGGTGTTGATGAAAAAACCATGGAAAATGTGGTTCTTCAGCAAGAGCGGTTGCGTGATGTCGTAAAGGAATGGGGGCTTATTCGGTTTGAGGGTGGTTATCGAATGCCTTGATCTTTGTTGACAAATAGGGGTGTATTGTATAGAATAGAGGGATATATTCATTAGGTGAATTGTCATGCCAGCTTACGCTTATCCTATCAAGATTGACCGCAACCGAAAGATTTTCACTGAGAATGTTTATCATACTCTGAGTGATGAGCTTATGACATTGGCTGATATCAAAGATCTTGTTGGTGACAACAGGTTTAGTATAGAGACGGGTTGTGAGGAAAATGTGGTAGAGCAGAGCGTAATTCTTTGCGTTCGAAAAGAGCGAGAAGAGACGGATGAAGAATATGAGTCTCGTATTCAGCGAGAAGAGGCTTACATGGCGGAGCATGAGCGTCGTCAGAACTTGAAGTCCTAGATTATTATCAAGGCGCTATCGAGAAGGTAGCGCCTTTTTAGTAAGTGTCTTCGCTACAAGCAAAGGGAGCCAGACATTCCCCTATTCAATAACAGAAGTGGAGTTAATTATTATGACCTATCAAGGTAAGAGATTCGAAGAGTTTGAGAGAGGGTATCAAGAAGCTTTAGCTTCCATAGAGAGGTATAGGACAGCAGGGGATGAAATGTCTGTTCTTGTGGATTGGTTATTGAATACAGACTGTAATCCTTATGGGTTTCTGAGTGAAGATTGGGCAGGTAATCTTTCTAGTGCTCAGGGCTTCTCTGGCTTTCTGTCTTGTTTGCATCACGCTCTTTATGATGATGGAGATGTTACCTTTGTTCGAGTGCGTGGAGAACCTAGGATTGTTTTTGTTTGGAGTCAAGAAGAGAACTTTAGAGATTTAGTTTTAAGCAATCAAGAGAAACAGATGGAAGTTAGGATGGGTGAAAAAATAGATGTGGAAGTAATGGATTGTTCTCCTGCGGATTTTGGTCGTCTTTATGATGAATATAATATCAGATCTTTACAAAAATGCTTCTCAGTTGATGCTGGCAGACTTGGTATAGATTTTGCTGTTAAGCATTATAGTGAGTATGAATGTTTTGATGAATCATGGATAGATACATGTAATGATGAAATAGAAAAATGGAAGGGTTTTTATAATAAAGTGAGAGAGTGATAATAAAAAAGGCCACTTCATGTGGCCTTTTTATTAGGGATTGTTTATAGGTATCCCATCATTTTCTCATATTCTTCCATTGCTCTTGCGTCTTCCTTTTCTTGTTCTGGGTCTATGTTGTTTTCGTTGATAACAAAACCGTTATCGCCACCTAGTTCGATAATGCGTTGCTTAGGTGAAATGATATATCCTTTTTGGATCAAATGAGCGATGAAGTCATATTGAAAATCATGTTCCTTATTAACGAATTCATTGATAATATTATCGTCAATGGTAACGTTATCCTTTTCAGAGATGGACTCTTTTACCATATGAATGAGTGCATCTTTCATGTTGAATTCAACAAGAGCGACAAAGGGATTAATCGTGTGTTCAGAGAAGGAACCATGGCTTAGGTAGATGGTTTCGCCTGTAACGACATTAATGTTGGCATCAATCATGGTGGTCATCCGTTTCTGTGTCTCGATAAGATGATACTAGTTTAAGCTTTTTAGTAAATAAAATCAAGGCAATTTTACAAATAAAAATGCAAAAAAGTGGTTGTACTGTGTGTGGCTGGCTGGTAGAATGAATGCATATTCAGTTGAAAGCAAAAGAGAGAACGGAAATGACACAAGCTAAATACGATGTTAAAGCTGGCGAATTGCTTACTCTTTCCTACACTGAGCTTCATGAAAATGAATCGGTCGTTTGTGTTGCTCTTGTTGATTTCAACATCAAAGACGTTGCGGACAATAAAGAGATGCCTTCTGGTATGCATTACTCTGATTACTTAATCAATGAAGGTTATGTCGAAGAAAAGTTAATGAATGAGTTTTTCTTAGGCGATGATGATAAGTGTGAAGTAGGTATCTAGTAAATAAAGAAAATGAAAGCCTCCTATTTAGGGGGCTTTTTATTGTCTGATATGTAGTGGAAGGTAGAGGCATCAAGAAAGGAAAAGCGAACATTTCTCCCTTCAATAACTGTTTTGAGTTTAAAAAGGCCACTCTTTAAAAGGTAGCCTTTTAATTTAGTGTTTAAAATTATAGATTATCCTAAGATATGATCCATATCATCGAAGTTTTCAAAATCAATTGATTTTACTAATTTTTTATCAATCAAATATTGTTCGAAATGAATAGGCATTTGACCATAATGAGCATTACCATAAAAATTGATAATTTTTTCTTCAGTGTTATGTAATGAAAAACGTTTACCATTTATTTCATATGCTACAAGACTTCCATTAACTACTACTTCAGTTTCTGAAATAATAAAATCTTTAAGCTCTTTCTTAAAGTCAAAATATGAAATAGCAATTAAAGGAGTGACATGAGTATTAATACCATCACTGCTCGTTAATTGAATGTATTGACCTTTATTGATGATTTTAGGCATATGATAAAACCCTTTGTTCTGTATATACAAATTATAGCAAAGAAGTTTTTTGATGTCAAAAGTTTTTTCTTTTTAGGCGTTCACATCTCAATTTATATACAAAAAATAGAATTATAGGTGAAGAAGATAAAAAAAGTAAATTTCTAGGTTCTTTATATATATTAAAAGTATTTTCGAGATATCCTTTGATATGTGGGTTATTAAGTTTGAAAGCAAAATAAGCTAGAGTAAGAGTCATGTTGCTTAGAACACATATCAATATTATTTAAATATTCTTGCTTCTCAGTTTTTGTCATACCAAAAGTTGGACTGACATCGATTCCTTGAAGCGGTTGCCTATAAGCAAACTTCCCTTCCGCGAGTGCCAATGATGATGAAGCCATCAAGCCAATCACCACGGCCATTTTTAATATTATATATTTCATAAAAACCTCCATGTTTTTTATTTTGTGATTTAGTATTTTATCACAAGCTAGTAAAATAAATTTAAGAGATATAAACAAGCTGAGAGATTTTGGGATCAAAAATTATAATGATTTAGGGGTGAAATAAAGAGAACGCCAGCTTAATTGCTGGCGTTTAATTTAATTCGCAGTTTCATATCCATTAGTAACACACCAATCGTAATTTTCGGTTTTAATAATCTTATCAACCAATGTTTCTTCTTGATAAGGAACAGATTCAGTATTAACTAACCGCCTACTTAAATCAGTACAAGTTGTATATGCATTCCCGCCCTTTCCACAAGTCCCGAATTTATATTGATAATAAGTGTCTACTGAGCTACGTGAATCCCAGAGCATGCCACTATAGGGTGTCGTTGAACTAGAAAACTGACCTGCTCTTGAACCTCTCCAAGATACAGCATAATAGTCTCTACTTGTTGTTAACCCTACTGAATAACTAATATAATCACCATTAGACCAGTATGATGAATAAGGACCTGACCAGTTTCCATATTGTTTTTCTCTTTTATATTTAGTAACATATTCAACTTCCTGAACTATGCTCCTTTCTTCTTGATAACATTTATATTTATCTATTTCACTTTGATTCATTCCAAAAGTAGGACTGGCATCAACACCTTGAAGCGGTTGCTTATAAACAAACTTTCCTTCCGCTACTGCCAATGATGATGAAGCAACCAAGCCAATCACCACAGCTATTTTTAATATTCTGTATTTCACAAAAACCTCCATGTTTTTATTTTGTGTCTTAATATTCTACCGGAAGTTTGTTAAGTAAAATTAAATAGGTATTGACAAAACATATTTTACGAATTAAAATATCTCCAACCAAAGAGCGTTTTAATCAATCCCGTATTTAATAACTAAACAAAACCGACTCAAATATTATAACATACTTATATGTTTGAGCTGGTTTTGGTTGTTCTAGTTATTGAAAAAACGAAATAATTGATTGCTTTGGTGTGATGCGCTTAATTTTTAATTTACTAAAAATTAAACTTTATAATAAAAATATTGTATTATAGTGAATGATAAAGACAGTGATTTAAAAAACGTTAATAAAGGGAGACAATAACAGGGATAGTGTTTTCAATACTGACAGAAGCAGAACCCGCCCAGTATTGATACATAGTATCATTTTTATCATACTCGGCTTGACATAACTCTGGTGTTTTAAAGGCGGTTGATAGTTTGGAAGCACCAGCAAAGATGGCATAGCCACCACGACATTTGCCGACAAAGATTTTAGGTTGTTGGTTAGTCATTGCTTTAGCCTTTTTGTTGATTAATTTGATAGCCTTATGGTAGCAAATTAAAGTTATCTTGAAATGTTTAAGAAATTTTATTTAATAAAAATAGGGAAGGAACCCGATATGGAACCTTGCTCTCTCCCCTATTTTTACTTTAATTATTTAAGAAATTTACACCATAGCGACTTTTGATAATGTCTTCCAGTCGATAGTATTCTGAGCGAGCATCATTTGATACCAAAACATATTCAGGAATCCCAGCAGTGAGTTCTGAAATATTTTTAAAGCGTCGATACAGAGCTACAACAATGTTTTGATTTGAAGTTAGCTTACCTGTATTTTTCCAAGACTTGAATGCCTTATTCATCTCTGAGTCAGTAACGCTATTGACTGCAAGATTATCAAGTGGTTTAGTCATTTTGGTATTCCTGATATGTTTATTTTATGGCTTGATGAATATGTCTATATATTACTATTTTTATGATATTTTGTCAATAAAAAAGCCCTTATAAAAGGGCTTTTTAGAGGTATTAGTTATGTTCCATTTCATCGTATTCCGGGTAAAAGATACGCTCATTTTGGCTATTGAGAGGGATAAAATCTGCGATGTCTATTTCTGGATGATTGCTTTGTGAGCCTTCATGGCTTGATAAAAGATAAGTATTCTCCATCATTTCTTTTTTAGCTTGTTCCATGATTTCATAGGCGAGTTCTTTTTTTCCATAAGTCACTAAGTTATGGTTATTGATATCAGATAGTGCTGCTTTTACAATTTTGTAGCAAGCTTTGTCTACTGGGGATGGATCTTCTGTTAGTAAGAAGAATTTTTCGGTAATTTTAGGGAAAAGGTGAGTGACATCATTTGGTTTATTTTTCTGCTCCTGGGGAAGTAGAGTAAGAACAGCATTTTCTAGAGCGTATTGAGAGTAATCCATTGATATGTTCTCTTCATTTGATGTGTATGTAAATTATACAACAGATAGTGGATGTAGTCAAACAAAAATTTCACTATTTTTATTGCAAAAAACCTTGAAAAAGCATGATGTTGGATATATAATATGTATTCATATTCGAAAGGAGTTCTTCCTATGTCTAAGCCAAACTTTTTCAACTCATTAAATGAATCCTTGGAATCAGAAGGATTGGTTGAAAAGTGGCCTCTCGGCTCTAATATCGGTTACAGTGAAACCGTTAGGCATATTGTTGATGACACATTGATTAGTGTATATCGTGATGAACGCGGTATGTACGAGCGACCTATTCATTACAAAACCTGTTAATCAAGTATTGATTAGCTATAAAGCTATTGCTATCAAAATCTTTTAATTAAGGTTAATGGTAGTGATAGCTTTTTTGTTTAAGGTCGTGACATTCCCTGTTCAATAACTATATGAGGTTAGGTAAGTATCAATAGAGACAGAAAGCCTTAAAATGGCTATAAAAGCTTGCTAGGAGAGAGATAAAGTAAAGAGATGGTATTAGCTCTAAAAAGGCTTAAAAACGGCTTTGTAGCGGGTTTAGCGAATTACGCCGTAAACCCTCGCCCGTTAGGGCGGGGATATAAGGCGAAAAAACGTTAGTTTTTTATTGATTTTTGATAATATACATAAAACTACTAGAAGTAATCACCAAGGAATTTAATGGAACAAGTTATTAAAGTCAGATTATACCCAACAAAAGAACAAGCTGATTTTCTAAATCGGCAGTTCGGTTGTGTGCGTCTGGTTTATAACAAAGCCTTGGGGATCATTAATCACCAGTATCGGGTTCATGGTCGTGGATTATCCGCTAAGCATGATATCAAAAAACTGTTGCCGATTGCAAAGAAAAGCAATCGGTATGGGTTTCTAAAAGAATGTGATTCTCTATCTTTGCAACAAAGTTGTAATAATCTCGATAAAGCATTTAAGAAATTCTTTGAGAAAAAAGCGGGATATCCGAAATTTAAGAAAAAACAATCCCGACAATCCAGCTACCATATCAATGTAACTGTCGAACAAAGCGAAGATAGAAAACGCGGTTATCTTAAAATACCGAAACTCTCTACACCCATTAAAGCGGTGTTACATAGAAAAATACCCGAAGGTAAAATAAAGAGTGTCACACTCTCTAAAGACCCTTCTGGTAAATACTATGCCTCAATGCTTTTCTCTGTTAAAAGAGTGGTTTTAGAACCTTCTCAGTCGATTAAAGAGAGTCAGATAGTCGGCATCGACATGGGAATTAAAGATCTTTTGATTACGTCAAAAAACCAAAAAGTGGCTAATCCGAGATTTTATATCAAGGCGATGAAAGAACTCAGGCGTAAACAGAAAGCCTTGTCTCGCTGTGTAAAAGGTAGTCGTGGCTATGAAATAGCACGACTGAAAGTGGCTAAATGTCATGAGAAAGTAAGAAAAACCCGAGAAGACTTGCAACATAAATTAAGTCTACAACTAATTTCCGAAAACCAAGTGATTGTTGTAGAAACTTTGAAAGTAAAAAATATGTTGAAGAATCGAAGGCTCGCTAAACATATTGCTGATGCGAGTTGGTCTCGTTTTATTACCATGCTTGAATATAAAGCGAAGCTTTATGGCAAGCGGTTAATTAAAATAGACCAGTGGTTTGCGAGTAGCAAGACTTGTTCTTGTTGTGGTTACAAAAGAAAAACTTTACCTTTACAGGTAAGATTCTGGACATGTCCAGAGTGTCAAACAGCCCATGATAGAGATATTAACGCAAGCGTTAATATCAAACAACAGGGCATTATTATGTTGAAGGCGGAAGGACTGTCCGTTTCAGCCAATGGAGTCTAATAAGACCTAATAGATTTACTTCTATCAGGCGGGACTGTGAAGTTGGAAGCTTCGTCCGTGACCGCGTAGCGGTTTAGGGCGGAGAGCAGTCACAAACAGGATTCAATATTTTTGCAGATAATAAGCCACTCATCAACGCTATCTGGAATATATTCTCTTGGGGATGTATCCATTTGCCAATATTGCTCTTTCACTTTTTTATATTCACCATTTGAAATAGCTGTTTGCATTTCCCGATAGTTCTTGATATCAATATCTGTTTCATCGACATCCATAAGATTCTTGATGTAATCAATAACCGTATTTAGGGATTCGATAGATTCCTTTTGTTTTTTGTAAGCGAGCTTGCCTGCTAAAATTTCTTTGCAGTCAACATTTTTTTTACAAACTTCAATCATTTTATCTACGGCATCGGAGAAAACTTGATTAACTTCTGAAGACATTTCGCTTACCTTTGCTTAAATGTTTATTAAGTATAAGTATATCAGTTTAAACAAAAAAGTCAAACGAATAATGAAAAAAGCCCTATGTGTTAGCATAGGGCTTTTGTGTTTTCGTTGTTTCTAGTTTAGAGCGTCTGGGCGACCGATAGAGAAAAGGTTTTGGTAGCAAGATTGAACCGTTCTATCTGTTTCACCAAAAGCCACAACGGGAGATGTAGTGGAGCCGTGAAAATGGTATTCAAGTTCATGAGCGAGTTCTTTATCACCAAACTCAATATAACCATTATTAACCATTTCTTTGTATGCCGTTCTTATTACTGAAAGGCATATCATTTCTTCTTGATTAAAGGGTTCTGTTCTAAAAAAATGTGCTATTGCAACATCGGTTATGGTTTGTAAACGATGTAAATGAGATTTTTCTGAAAAGGGGACATATTCTTTTGATTTCTCGTTAAGGGGGAGAATTTTGTTGATAGCAAGATCTAATGAAGCTTCTGAGTATTTCATTTTAGCACTCTCTCGTGGTTGATTTACTGATAATATAGTAGCACAAAGCCTGTGATTATTCAAGCACAGGCGTCGTTTTAAAGGTTAAATTGTATTCCAAATAATGTCTTGCATATAGGCGACTTCATCGCTCATTAAGTAACCTTTGTTTTCAGCATACTCTTTAAACTTTTGTTCATCAGCGTCATTCATTTTTTCAAGAGTATCGAAGATGGCATGATTTACTTTGACTTGGTAAGGAAAAACATCATCATTTTCAGATGCTGAAATAATAACTTTACGCATCAGTGCATCTTTTTTGATCATTACTTTTGTTTCTGAGAAAGTATCAGTAACAAAATCTTCAATAGATGATGAATAAGCCGTAGCAGATTTAATTTCTAAAAGACCATTATCTGGAACGACTTTTTTAAACTCAATATCTTTTTTAATGGGAAGAACGTTATCTTTGTTATCAACGTCTTTGCCATCAGAGGTATGCTTATCCTCAAGGATAGAAGTAGGGACAATTTCATTTTCTTTGAAAAAGTTGCTTACATCACGGGGCATTGGGATGACATTGCTGAGAAGGAAGTTCAGTGAATGCATCATGTGTTGTTTCCTTGCTTATGATTGCTGTTAAAGTGTTTAATTATTGTAGCAAAAAATAGGTATATTGGCAACTAAAAAAGGGAACCTAAGCTCCCCTTTTTTACATTATTTTTCGTCATCCATTAGATAGAAGGGTGAGTAATATCGGATAGGACTTGATTCATAATGTTTACCTAACTTGGTTTCCAATTCAATACCTTTTTTCTCGACGGCGTTCATAAAATTGGTTAAATCTTGGTCACACTCAAGGTAGACGGTATTTCCTTTTTGATAAGAAAAGCGAGTGACATTTTCAAGCCCCATAATCTCTTGGACTTTTTTTCGATTAACAGCGAGCCAACCATGTTGAGAATCTGAATGTTCTGTTACCTTGATTGCTTTTGAGGTTGCCATTACGTCACCTATTTTCGATAAAGGATGTGTTTTCAGAAATTACATTATACCCTGAATACCTTACTTTTTCAAGGAATAAAATGTTATGAAAAGTGTTTTTCAGCAACATTTCTAGCTATTTGATAGAAAGGGTTGTCTTCAAATAGAACAACGCGACTAGCTTCAAAATAATCAGTCATCATATCAGAGTTGTTGATAGCATCGCTGAAAATTTCGTGTAGGTTGCGTTGACTATCTTTTTCATAGAGTGTGACGCATTTTCTGCCATCAATGCGATTATCTAGGGAATAATGAATACGTGCTTTTTTGTTGCTTTCAATATGGCGGACATTGTGCTTATTGAATTTAATAGCAGTATTTGCCTTAGTCATGTTGAGTTCCTGTATTCAGCGTGGCTTTATTTGATGTATTCATTATAGCAAAAGAGAAGTAGTATTGCAACGAAACCATAAAGAAAGTATTTAGAAAAAGGTAAAAAAATACTGTGAAAAAGTGGAGTTATTTGCTATAGTGTACTTACACATTAAAAAGGGGAATAGCTATGGATCTCAACAGAATTTCGTTTCAAAATCCTGCTCAAGTTGGTGAGGTTCTTTTATTCAAAGATCAAGATCCAAGCATGGAAGATCGTTGGATGAAAGTGACTTCCGTACCAGATTTTGAAAAAGATGAAGACTTTCAGAGTTATTCTGATTCAGAAAAAGAAGAGATCTATAGTGACCAAATTATCATTATGGAAGGTTCTCATGAGGTTTTTGCTTGTGAGCTTTATCGAAAACCTGAATAAATCTTTATTTTTCATTGTACTTGATGAGTTTTATTGTTATAATAATTACTCAATCAAGACACATAGCAAGGTGATTTAGATGGCTCGCAAAACAACTGCTTTGATGGATAAGCTAGTAAAGCGTCACAATGAAGTGACCAAACATATTTCATCAGTGTTGGCGGCAAAAAGTCGTGGTGATGAAAATGATCCTTATAGTGAGTATTCAAGCGAGTATTTTTTAGGCTTGATGGAGGGTCACAATCAGGCACTTGAACAAGCATTGATGGATGCTAATTGCTATCATGGTTTTGGTTATCTTGATAGCTTGATGCGACCAATCACGCCAGCAAGTGCAGACTTCAAAGAATGGCGACGAGTTTACTACACTAAGTGATTTTAGATAAAAAAGTCAGCCAAAAAGGTTGGCTTTTTTGTTGTACTTTATTATTTTTATTGCTATAATGGTTTCACATTCAGAGAGTTAAGGGAAACGCTATGCGTCCTGTACATCATGAAGTTGGCACCAAGATCATCGTCTCCGCTGAAAACATGGAGCGTATGCAAAGCTCTAACCGTTCTTGTGTAACGCCGGGGTATCCGAACAAGGCGTTTCTTGATAAGCTTAGTGTTGGCATCAAAGGTGAAGTCACTCACACTTTCAAACCCGGCTATGAAGTCACAGTTAAGATGGAAGATGGTAATTATTTTCATATGAAGGATAACTGGATTACTCCAGTATAAAAACAGTAAAACAAGCCACTTTTTAGGGGCTTTTTACTTGAAAAAATGCTGGTTTGGTGTATAATATAAGGACATTCAAGAGTTGAGGGCAACAAGATGTCAAAGCAAAACTTCTTCCCCACATTGAACGAGTCTCTGGAATCTGAGGGGCTGGTTGAAAAGTGGCCTCTTGGTTCCAACATCAACTATGGTGAAAACGTTCGTCATATTGTAGGGGATACGCTTATTAGCGTTTATCGTGATGAGCGTGGAATGTATGAGCGTCCGATACACTACAAGGTAGACTAAGAAGAGAAGACCCGCTTAAATGCGGGTTTTTTCATATTTTTTGTTCCTCAATAACAAAAAAGCGCCTGCATTGCAGGCGCTATATCTTGCTTTTTACTAGAAGGTGATGTTTTGTTTAAGGAACTCCATGCTAAACATGATGATGCCAGTTACGACAATGAGAACAGCGATTTCTTTTGCTGAAAGCATTGTTCATCCTCTTCTTTATGGGTGAGACTTCATTATAAAGAAGGAAGGCCAAGGATTCAATCTCCTTGGCCTTTTTATTTAACCGATTGCGCTGGTAATGCGAACTTCTGGTTCTGCTTTCTTGCCTTGAATGTCTGCGTCAGTGAAGGTTTCGATGCCGACAACGATGGCGTGGGCGATGGCGACGACAGCGATGAATTTAGTAAGCATCTGATGTATTCCCTTGCTCTCTGAGTGTGTATACAGTATATACTTAATAGGCTGAGGCGTCAATGCTCTCAGCCTATTATTTTACGATTTTTAGTGTGGTTGCTGATGCTGTTTTTTATGGTGTAAAAGTGATTTCATGTTGTCTAGCATGGTGTTGCATACAACGAAGGCTATTGAGAAGATGATTAGGAGGATTTTGGGGATGGATGGGATTTTGCTGTGGCGTTTCATGGTGAAACCTGCCATGTCTGTGTGTGTATTATTCAGTGTAGTAGATGGTGGCAAAAAATCAAGTAAAAAACCACCAAAATTCACATAGACTCCATCCCTCAATAACCTTGGGTTAGGTTTTTTGTAGATAAAGCTCATCAGCAACAATCATGATTTCTTCATTTCCAGTGTAGGGAAGGGAAACCTCTTGGATGTTGGGTAAGTAGTTGGAATCAATTTTCTTGAAGGTGTTTTGCACTTGTTTCATGACAGTGGTGTAGAGATCCTCATCCATGGATTCTTCTTCATCCACCATATCAGCATGAAAGGCGTCACTGATTTTTCTCAGGAAGGATTCAAAGTCGTCATAGGAGCGAAAATCATTTTCATCATCATTGAAGTGTTTCCGCATATCTTGGCTAACAAATGAGTCAGCAGGGATCTGTCCGTAGGTAAAACCATCAGCCGTAAATACGGCCTATAAGGTGTCCTGAGCCAACTCTAAGGTCATAGGTGATGTCTAACACCCCTTTGCAGACAAAAGCCCTGTAATCCTCTTTTTTTGCGCTTACAGAAAAGGTTTCGTTTCCGAAGTTTTCTTTAGCATAGTCATTAATGCGATGGTAGGCATACAGACAATTATGGATATCCAAACCGAACTGATTGGATGCTTTCTCTCGGATATATTGAGAGAAGATAATGGATGTATCTTTGGGTGAGTATGAATCGGGGCGACGATAGGTGAAAGAGTCGCCTTTAAAATGAGAAGCGTGGAAAACGTGAAGTGGTATCAGCATCGTTAACTTCCGCGTGATGTGGATTATTGTTTTATTGTATAGAAAAAAGCCACCTTTTGCAAGGTGGCGTAGTGTTAATGAGAAGTGTTAAGATACAAGAAATTGGTTGTCATCAATATGGAGTTGAATATAGGGATCGTCCGATTCCTTGGCAGTCTCTGCTAGATTGATAAATTTTCTTAATCGTAACTCACTATCTAGGGCATATCGACCAATTTGATTTCGGAGTGGTCCAAAATTGTAGCCAAAATCGTCAATGACATCTTCTTCAAGGTTCTTTACAACATCTTCTCGGGTAACTTCTTTTTGAGTAATGGTTGTGAAGATAAGGTTGATTTTCTTTTCTGGCTTAACATTCATCTTGATGAATTTCTCGATCTCCTGCTCTCTTTCGGCAAGCACCTTCTTCATCTTGATGTTTACTAGTGATGTGAGTTGTTCTGGTGACACTTTAATATATGTCTTCATGATGATATCGACTCTATTAAGATATGTAAAAAGTATAGCAGATCAGTATATGTTAGTCAATAAAAAAGCCATCTTTTTAAGATGGCTTTTGATGTTAGATGTTAGTCTCGAACTTTTCGAATACCTTTCTGGCGATTAGTTTTTTCGAAGATGGGGTCATCTTCATATTCTTCACCATATTCAGCGTAGGGTTCACTATAATCTTCGGTATCAATTTGCTCAAAGTACGCTTGCTGTTCTTCGTGAATAATTTGTTCGATCTCTTCATCGGATAAGGGGGTGGATTGCTCAAGCTCTTCATCGGTGAGGTTGATGGAGTTCTTGGCGTCTTGCTTAGTCATTTTCTCTTTCCTGTTTCTGGTTTATGTAGGTCAATTATAATACGATTTTTAGATTATGTCAAACTTATTTTAGGTTAGGGAGGGTGATTCCATCCCTAATATCTGGTTTTAGCTTGAAATTGTTACGTTACGCTTAAGTGCTAGAAGGACTTCGGAATAGATATCAATGCGTCGATGTTCTCGGCTATCATTGGCCTCAATTTTTTTCGTAATTTCTTCAATATCCATGCCATAATTGGGAAGCGCCAGCACTGAAAAAACGTTGCCAGCAAGGGAGGTTACTGCTACCTGATTGGCTCGATAATTACCTAGAGGTACGATAGGAGTTCCACTAATAGCATTGGAGTTTGTATTGTAAATAAATGCATTGTCATCAATCCAAGGCATGTCTTCAACGGCATCAGCCATGGTTGTGAAAACTGTTTGCTCGTCAATTTCGCCCATACAGTCTGTGAGGATTCCGAAGAGGCTGTAAGAGTCGCCTTCGTCTACGGTTTCCCATCTTTTGGACTGTGATTTACGAACAGAGACTTTTTTGCCACGATTCTCGAATGAGATTGTTTCTCGAATTGAACGAAACATTTTGTTCAGCAGAGCATCAGCGATATTCGTTCCATCCTTCATTTCACGAAATTCGCTATAAAAACTGATTCCAGAAGGAAGGTAGGACATTAACTGATTGTTAACAATAAGGTTAACGTTATCGCTTGCATGATAATAGCCAGAGAATAAAACATTACCTTGATAAGATTCTTCAAGCATCATGTGATTATCATTTTGCGCGGAAGACCCCGCACTTTTAGTGCGGGGATGGATATCGCGTCGTGCGAAGCACGACTGTACTTTCTTAGTCTAGCTTAAACGCAAGCC
>JGI12218J13221_1000065_pt1 | contig 16629 bp, 8 predicted proteins | sample DeeseametaMP0203_FD_13221 | JGI IMG/M metagenome (IMG submission 13221) | reverse complement strand
CGCTGAGGTAAAGCTTCCCTCAGTGCTGTCCGATCACGCCGTACTTCAGCGCGATATACCAGTTTCTCTTTGGGGATGGTCTAGCCCTGAGGAAAAAGTAACCATTTTCCTAAATGGTGAAACATTGGCTGTTACAAAAGCTGACAAAGAAGACGGCATTTGGCGCACCTCACTACCCAAACAACCTGCGGGCGGACCTCATACCCTGACATTTGTTGGCAACAATACTGTTGAAGTCAAAGACGTATATTTCGGGGACCTGTGGCTGGCGTCTGGGCAATCTAACATGGTGTTACCGCTAGCCAGAATAAAGGAAAAGTTTCCTGACATTGTAGCAAATGAAAGCAGACCATTGATCCGCGAGTTTAGTATACCTATGCAGTACAATTTCAAGCAGCCAAATATCGATGTAAAAGACGCACAATGGAAATCGGCCGATAAACTTAAAGACCGTGCATCGTTTTCAGCCGTTAGTTTTTTCTTTGCACGCGCAATTCAGGACGATGTGAATGTACCAGTAGGTATTGTTCTAAGTGCAGTGGGTGGAACGCCAATACAGTCGTGGATGAGTGAAGATGCATTGGCCTCATTTCCCGAGGATTTGAAAGAAGCGAAGCACTTCCAAAGTGATAATGTCATTAACTCAATTATATCCCAAGATGCTGAGCGACAACGACAATGGGAAGATTACATATCAACTCACGATAAAGGTAATGTATCGCCCTATTGGTGGTCAAACAACATTGACGAAAGTGACTGGACTTTATTTTCGGTGCCTGGTTTTCTAACCGACGCGGAGCAAAAGCCTATTAATGGCGTGCATTGGTTCAGAAAACGCTTTCAGTGGCCTCGTCACCTTGTAGGTGAACAAGCGACACTTGTGCTTGGAGCACTTGTCGATGCGGACACGACTTATGTAAATGGCACCAAAGTGGGGCAAACTACCTATAAGTATCCTCCCCGCCGTTACACGGTGCCCGCTAATGTGCTTAAACCTGGAAGCAATACTATTACTATTCGCTTAGAAAGTCATAGGGACCACAGCGGGTTCGTTTCTGACAAGGAATACTGGATTGGCGCAGGTGAAAATCGCGTAGATTTAAACGGCGAATGGCACTACAAACTTGGCGTTGTCCATGAACATCTTCAGCAAACCACCTTCATTCAATACAAACCCATGGGCCTATTTAACGCCATGATCAACCCGCTGACGCCTTTACCTGTCAAAGGGATTATTTGGTATCAAGGGGAATCAAATACAGCTAATCCAGATAATTATGGTGATATGTTTAAAACCATGATTGAAGACTGGCGAAATAAATGGAACAACCCCACGCTGCCATTTTTATTTGTGCAATTGGCTAACTTTAATCCACGCTTGTCAATACCTGCAGAAAGCGGTTGGGCTGAGCTAAGAGAGCAGCAAGCATCAGCATTGTCTTTACCTAATACCGGTATGGTGGTGGCCATTGATGTGGGTGAATGGAATGATATTCACCCTTTAGATAAACAGTCTATTGGCGAGCGCCTTGCCAAAAATGCGCTTAATACGGTTTACGGTAAAGATATTGTTTACAGCGGCCCTATCGCGACGCAGGCAACCCAAGATGGAAGCAACGTCTTGGTTAGCTTTAAGCATCAAGGAAGCGGCTTGTCTGCATCGGAAAATCACCTTTTAGGGTTTGAAATAGCGGATGAAAGTGGTGAGTTTCTTTGGGCAAAAGCAGAAATTAAAGGTGAACGTATTCAGGTTTGGCATCCAGACGTAAAGCAACCACGTGCCGTTCGCTATGCTTGGGCCGATAACCCCGCAGCGAACCTTTATAACAAAGATGGGCTTCCTGCCGCGCCATTTCGTTTTCATTTTGATTAGCCAACAGCACTAATCTTTACTTGTAAGCAAGTGTCTTTCTTTAAACCTGCATGTAGGAAAACATGCAGGTTTCATACATGCAACAGATTTACTCTTTAAGTGTCAACATAACTTTATGTTGAGTGTAGTCGTGTCATAAACCTCACCGTTACTCGGACATTACTACTATTTCTTATTACGTCGAACTTTGATTTACAAAGTTTTATAAGAGTAAACCTAAAAAAAACAAAAAATTAACATTCCCAACTGTCTTAATATTGCCTTAACACATTAGGACTACACGTCCAAATTTAGTATACATATTGCGGAGGAAGCATGACTGGTTTGATTAGAGCACTTGCCTTGCTGATAGTGTTCAACACTGCATGTTTGGTAGGAGGGGCTACGTCAGCCATTGCAGGTGAGTCCTTTGTGCACTTTGAGCAGAAAAGTGGTGATTTTCCTTTTGCAGTTAATGGCCAGCCTGTTCCACTACTTTTTAGCAGCGCTGAATCTAAAGGCGTTATCATGGCGATTGAACAGCTCAAAGGTGACATTAAAAAAGTAACTGGAAATAGTCCCCTTGGTGCGAAAACACAAAGTAACCAACCGGCTGTCGTTATTATAGGTACATTGGACAAAAGCCCTGAATTACAGACACTTGAACGACAAGGAAAGATTGACTTCTCGCGTATTCGTGGTGAATGGGAGGCTTATCATATAGAAGTGATACCATCGCCTATGCCAAACGTTGGGCAAGCGTTAGTCATTGCCGGTAGTGATCGCAGAGGCACTACGTTTGGCATTTACGAACTGGCACGGCAAATAGGCGTTTCACCTTGGTACTGGTGGGCCGATGTGCCTGTTAGTACTCACAACAATATTTATATTCGCCGCAACACTCAAATTACAGACCGACCCAAAGTAAAGTACCGGGGCATTTTTTTAAATGACGAAGCGCCTGCGCTAACAGGGTACGTGCAAGAAAAATTTGGCAACTACAACAGTGAATTTTATCAACACGTATTTGAACTGCTATTGCGTTTAAAAGCCAACTTTCTTTGGCCTGCTATGTGGAATAATGCGTTTAGTATTGACGACCCAATGAATGCGCAACTTGCCCATGATATGGGCATTGTAATGAGCACATCCCACCATGAACCCATGATGCGTGCGGATAAAGAGTGGAACTGGTTTGGTGAAGGAGAATGGGACTATGCAACAAACCAAGACAACCTTTATCAATTTTGGCGTGATGGAGCAAAGCGTCACAAAAATTTCGATAGCATGTTTACACTCGGTATGCGAGGCCAAGAAGACACGCCAATGAGTGAAACACAAAATATTGCGCTCTTAGAAAAAGTGGTTGCCGACCAGAGAAAGATATTATCCGATGTCTTTACTGAAAAGGATGTGTCTGAGGTACCCCAAGTATGGACACTTTACAAGGAAGTCCAAGGTTATTATGAAAATGGTATGCGGGTACCTGACGACGTTACACTGCTGTGGGCTGATGACAACTGGGGCAATATTCGACGATTACCAACACCAGAAGAGCGAAAACGTAAAGGCGGGGCTGGCGTGTATTACCATTTTGACTACGTAGGAGGCCCCCGCTCTTATCGCTGGATGAATACTATCCCCATTGCCAAAATATGGGAACAAATGCAATTGGCTTATCAATTTGAAGCGCGAGAAATTTGGGTAACCAATGTGGGCGACTTGAAACCCATGGAGTACCCGATTGATTTCTTTTTGAACATGGCTTGGGATCCAGCACGAATGGACACCGAAGCACTTGCAAACTTCGGCACGAATTGGGCTGCCCAACAATTTGGAGAAAAATATGCAAAAGAAATTGCTGAGATTGTTGAAGGATACACCCGTCACAATGGCAGGCGGAAACCCGAGCTTGTAGAGCCTTCTACATATAGCATATATGTATACGATGAAGCACATCGCATTGGTGAAGAACTTGCTGCGCTAGAGTCCAAGGCTAAATCTGTTTACCAAGACTTACAAGCGTCACATCAAGATGCCTTTTTTCAGCTTGTCCTTCATCCAATAAAAGCGGTGCGCATTGTCCATGAATTAAACTATAACCTTGCAAAAAACAGACTTTACGCCGGTCAAGAGCGTGCGAGTGCCAATGATTACGCGCGAAGAGCGCGCGAGTGGTTTTTAGAAGATGCGGCTCTGGAAAAAAGGTATCACAACCTTAACAATGGGCGCTGGAATCATTTCATGTCTCAACCCCACATTGGCTATACCAGTTGGAACAATCCGCCGGTGGACACTATGCCAGTAGTACATATTAATCAACCAAATGCAGTGTCTGATATGGGCGTGACAGTCGAAGGTAGTACTGCTGGTTGGCCGCAGGACAGCGGCACTTCTTGGCCTCACAATAGCAGTATGGAGTTAACATTCGACACCTTCGGTCAATCACAACGATATATCGAAATATATAATAAAGGAACACTTCCCTTTGAATTTAATGCTGAAGTTTCAGCTCCTTGGATAAGTTTAAGTCAAACTCAAGGAAAAGTAGAAGCTGATAAACGCGTAATGGTCAGTATAGATTGGCCAAGGTTAACTATAGGGCATCATTCAGGGCATATTCTTGTGTCGGGCGCGGCGTGGGGCCATGCAAAAATAAGTGTAGTGGCAATCAAACGACAGGAAGATAACGTTAAAGGTTTTGTGGAAGCAGATGGATACATCTCGATAGAGGCCGCAAACACCCAGCGACGACAAAGCGCTAGCAGCGCCTCATGGTATGAAATCCCATTGCATGGCCGCACCCGCTCATCTATGGCAGTGTCAATGCCTATTGATGACACATTTGCCAACGATTTGGCGGCTTCTCCCGTAATGGAATACGATCTACATTTGTTTAGCAGCGGTAACATAAGCATCCAGACTATTGTTGCGCCAAGTTTAAACTTTGTTCCCGAGCGAGGAATGCGCTTTGCCATCGCATTGGGTGAAGAACCCCCACAGATTATCGATATTCTTAAAGATAATAGTGAAAAAGCATGGCAGGAATCGGTAAAAAATGGCGTTCGCTATGCTATGAGTAGCCACAATGTTAAAACGCCAGGTGCAAAAACATTAAAGATTTATGCCATTGATCCAGGTGTGGTGATTCAAAAAGTTATCGTGAACACGGGGGGCCTGAAACCCAGCTATCTTGGGCCTCAACAGAGTGTTTTTATCGACTGAATGATTTAGCTTTCGATAGTCGCCTAGCTGGCAACAAGAGTAATTTGGGTAGTCGGATATTGTGAAAACGAATATGACTGAGCTCGGTTTTCTTAAGCGCAGTCATTTTCTTTTTGCTAACTCTCTTATTGCGAAAAGTACAACTTCGGCCTAATTGTATTAAATAAATTTATGTAAGTTCCTCGTCATAGCTTTTGCGGCGATAAGAAGACAACAAGTATCATCAGTTTCGTCAACACTGTGGGGGAGAGTTTTAAATGGAGATGGGAAAGGCAACACGACGAACGTGCTGCCGCTATTTCTTAAAGGTTTTTGATTGAACCATGCTGGTTTAAACTAACTTACCTTCTATGTTATTCAACCCGCATATCGCCATAGGGCGAGAGTGTTATAATTTTTCCATCATCGTCATATTCTATAGGCGACACCTTCACTGAACGTAAATGTGTAACGCCTCCAGAAAGGGTGGAATCATGATAAAACAGATAATGCTTGCCTTTAAATTCGCAGATTGAGTGATGTGTTGTCCAGCCAACAACCGGCTCAAGAATCCGCCCTGCATACACGAATGGCCCATAAGGACTATCGCCAATTGCATAGCAAAGATAGTGGGTATTGCCGGTCGAATATGAAAAGTAATACTTTCCATTATATTTGTGCATCCATGATGCCTCAAAGAAACGACGTTCATGATCACCCGCAAGTATAGGCTTGCCATGCTCGTCGACAATCTGAATCTCTTTAGGCGTTTCGGCAAATTCCAGCATGTCATCGCTCATTTTGGCCACTATAGGGCCGAGGGCTGGCTCGTCATCATTAGGTTCTGCCAAAGAAGCGTTGTAGTTATTGTCTCTATAATGTTGCAGTTGGCCACCCCAAATACCGCCGAAATACATGTAATGTGTTCCGTCGTCGTCTTCAAACACGGCAGGATCAATGGAATAACTACCCTTGATAGGTTCAGGTTCGGCCGCAAATGGACCATGCGGAGTATCACTAACAGCGACGCCAATTTGAAAGATTCCGTCGTTCTTTTTCGCAGGGAAATAAAGAAAATACTTTCCGCTTTTAGTCGCGGCATCGGGTGCCCACATTTGGCGCTCTGCCCACTTCACGTTATCAACGTGTAATGCCTCACCATGATCTTGCGCAGGTGATGTTGGCGAGTCCATCGAAAGCACGTGATAGTCGCACATAGCAAAGTGATCGCCGTTATCATTAAAAGGTATTCCCGCTTCAATATCGTGAGAGGGATAAATGTAGATCCTTCCCTCAAATACATGTGCCGAAGGGTCTGCGGTATAGATGTGCTCTACAAGAGGCTTGGATATCGCTGACTTTTTGTACGTATCGATCTCTGTATCATATTGTTTATCTGGCATTTAATACTCCTTAAAACTCTGTCTTAACGGCCCGTCTTAGCATTAGCTCGTTTTCAATTTCCGTCTCTTTTCGCTTATCTATGCTATACAAAAACAACACAGCGGCGACGCATAACAAAAAGGGTATAGCGGCATAGATGCTGACTGATAGTTTGATCCCTTCAATAGCAGCGACAGACTGTGATGACAGCTCTGCATCATATCCATAAGCTGCGAGAATTCCCGCGACTAGCGCCCCTCCTATACTGAGCCCAGACTTTAACCCGAAGATCATCGCAGAAAATATAATTGCAGTTGCTCTACGATTATTTTTCCATTCTGAATAGTCCGCAACATCCGCGACCATCGCCCACAGTAGAGGGATGGTAATACCATAAAAAAAGCCATGCATAATTTGACTTAAAAACACCCAGCCTATTTCTGTAGGAGGTATGATGTAGAAAACTAATATAAAAAGTGTCGATACGAAGAGTGCACAGCCAAATACATCCCGTTTACCGAATCGATCAGCTAAGGGTTTGCAGAACCCTATGCCGACGATCATAAAAATAATTCCGCCGGCATTGAACAAGCTAAACCCAGATGTAGCTGCATCCTCCGGCCAACGAAATTCAGTCAAGCCTGCATTGACGAGTATTTTGTTGAGTGCATCTATAGACGCGTTGAATTGAATATCATTAAGGAATAGTCGAATGTGGGCCGAACTTAAGTAATTTTCAAAATAATAAATATACATACCGCTTTTCAAGGCAAGCGTAATGAAAACTAAAATAGTGACGCAAAGAATAATTAACCAAGGCCGGTTGCCCATCAGATCTTTTATATCTTCTTTGATGCTCGACGTCATTTCTGGTGCTGGAACGACTCTTTCTTTCGTGGTTATGAAAGTAATAAGAAAGAATACGATACCTACTACAGAAAATATCATCATGGTATTTTGGAACCCAGTGGCTTTGTCACCATCTCCTAATATCAATACGAGCGGTAAAAGCAAAACCTGTATGATGAATTGAGCGACCATTACCGCAACAAAGCGGTAGGCTGAAAGACTGTTTCGGTCTTTCATGTTTCCGGTCAGTACACCACTGAGCGCTGAATATGGGAGGTTATTGGCCGAATAAATTACAACCAACAATACGTAAGTAAAAAACGCGTATATCAGCTTACCTTCGTCACTTAATGCTGGTGTGCTAAACGCAAGCAGAGAAATTACGCCAAGAGGGACTGAGGTCCATAGAATCCATGGCCTGAACTTTCCCCACCTTGTGTGGGTGCGATCTGCTATTACGCCCATTATCGGATTAAAAAACGCCCCTATCATGCCACCAAAGAATATGATTGTTGAGGCCGATGCAGGCGGGATTTTGTAAACATCTGTGTAAAAAAACGCCAGAAAAGTCATCAGCGTCTGAAATATAAGGTTCGCACCGAGGTCGCCCAGGCTGTAACCTATTTTTTCTGTGATAGAAATGGAATTCGTTTTTGCATTCATTTACTGCGTCTACTTACTTTTATGAAAGGAAAGAATGGAATTTTTTTAATAAAAATTTGTTATCATCATGTTGCAACTAGTCGCTAGCATTAACAATTATGTTTTTTAAGATTTTCGTTCTCGTTTTGCATTTTTAGAGAGAGCACCGTTTTTAACTAAGCTTGAATTTTATTTAAATTCAGAGTATGAAGTAAAACCACATCAGGTCGATTAATAGGTTCAAGTATGTACGAATCAAAACACAGCATTTCGCTGCTTTTTAACGCTAATAACGTGTATGATCGACAAATTTTAGAGGGCATTGGACACTACCTGCATACCACTAAAGTCGATTGGGACGTTTTTTTAGAAGAGGACTTTAGGTTTCACGGTAATGATGTTGTTGATTGGCGTTGTGATGGATTGATTGCCAATTATGATGATCTGGAAATTAAAAAAATTGTAGACAACATTTCTGCGCCAGTTATCGGGGTAGGTTGTTCATACTCTGATTTAGAACAATACCCAAATATCCCCTATGTGGCATCTGACAATTTTGCACTGGTAGAGTCTGCTTTTAAACACCTAAAAGAGAAAGGGTTAAAGCGTTTTGCAATGTACAGCGTTCCCCTCGATGAACATCATCGGTGGGTTATCGAACGTGAGCGCGCGCTCGCAAAGCTAGCAAGTCAAGAAGAATACAGTTACCAAATTTACAAGGGGCACGCCACTAACCGTAAAACATGGCATTTCACGTTTAAGCAATTAAGCGATTGGATAGAGAATCTACCAAAACCCATTGGCATCATTGCGGTAAACGATGCCAGAGCCCGGCATCTACTCCAAGCGTGCGATCATTTGGGGGTAGAAGTTCCTGAACGAGTTTCAATCATAGGCATAGATAACGATGACTTAGCAAGAAATTTAAGCCGAATTAGTTTGAGTTCAGTGACACAAGGCTGTTTCGAAATGGGATACAAAGCCGCGAAACTTCTGCATAGACGGCTAGAGGGTAAAAAGGTGTCGGAAAGCCAGGTATTAGTGGGCCCCGTGGGCGTGGAAGCACGCCAATCGACAGAGTTTAAAGCACTGTCAGACCCTTATGTTATTCAAGCCGTTCACTTTATACGGCAATTCGCTACCAAAGGTATAAAGGTTGATCAGGTAACAGACTTCGTAGGTATTTCTAGGTCTAATCTAGAAAACCGTTTCCAACAGGAACATGGCTATAGTGTCCATACGGCGATTCATAACGAGAAGCTCGTCCGCGCATGTAAGTTACTCGCCGATTCAGAGATGTCAATCAATGACATTGCTGAAAAATGTGGTTATCCCTCACTTCAATATATGTATTCTGTTTTTAATAAACACTTCAATTCGACGCCATCAGCTTATAGAAGCGAAAATCAAAAGGGTAAGGAAAGTAAAGTGGCTAGTTTTTAAGTTGCAGCAGTACCACTTTCCTATCCTCAGCTAAAAAGAGTTCGGTTCAAGCCCTTTGGTAATCACCATAGGATTTTATTTAATGCTCATACTTGTCGAACTAATCCTACTTAGAACAGTAAAAACTCACGTCTGTTAAAATTTAGTTAACGGTTTGATAAATTACATAAAGGCTTTTGTCTTATCTCGAGCGCTATTATTGAGGCGTTAAACAATCATCGGTGTAATTTGAAAATAACGAATAGCGGTACAGATGATGTTAACGAATTAATACACTCATTAATGCGGGATCTGGAGAAGGCACATGTCGAAAAGAAAGTTTGCCAAAACACAGTTGGCAACAAGTTTATCCTTAATTTTGGGAGTTACAATTTCAACTCCCGTACTTGCTCAGGAACGAGATGATCAAGAAACAGAGATTATCGAAGTAACAGGTATAAGAGGTAGTTTGCAAGAAGCCGCATCTATTAAGCGTTATTCTGCTGGTATCGTAGATGCAATTTCAGCTGAAGATATTGGTAAGTTCCCAGATACTAACCTCGCAGAATCGTTACAGCGTATTACCGGTGTTTCAATCAGCCGGACTAACGGTGAAGGTTCAGAAGTGACTGTTCGCGGTTTCGCGGGTGGTAATAATATGATTACACTTAATGGTCGTACAATGCCTGCGGCTATTACTTATGGTGCGGGTTCTGGTGCTGACGGAACAACTCGTGGGGGCAACACCCGTTCATTTGATTTCCAAAATTTGGCTTCAGAGGCCGTTAGAGCGGTAGAAGTATATAAAACAGGTAAGGCCAATATTGCAACGGGCGGCATTGGTGCAACCATTAATATCGTGACAGCTAAACCCTTAGACAATGAAGGTTTTACGGCTACTGCGGGTGTGAAAGCGGTACATGACACGACAAACAGGACGGGTGATGATGTAACTCCAGAGGCTTCTGCCATTGTTAGTTACGCTAACGATGACGCGACCTGGGGCGTTAGCGTAGCTGCGATCCACCAAGAGCGTGACTCAGGTTACACAGGTGCGACGGTAAATGATTGGAATATCGATTATTGGGACGATCTTGCTGATCCAGACAGGCTGTGGAATACGACAAGTGCTGAATATGTCAATGCTCCCCAGCAAGGCCAGTTATACGCTCGCCCAAATGATATTCGTTATGCATTCTCAAATACTCAGCGCGTTCGCGATAATGTGCAGTTAACTCTTCAGTTTGCTCCTACAGAGCAGTTCACAGCCTCTGTTGACTACACCTTCGCTGAAAACGAAATAGTGGAACAACGTGGCGAAATTAATAACTGGGTGCAAACTGGCAGTAATACACAGGTTGTGGAATTCGATAACAGCACTGTAAAAACTCCTATCTATATGAGAGAGACCTATGCTGGCGGAACAGATGAAGGCTATGAGCAACAGTGGCGAGAGCAAACTAATACGCTAGACTCAATAGGTGTAAACTTTAAATATTTAGTAAATAACGACTTTTCACTTACGTTTGATGCGCATGACTCGGAGATGCACAGTCGTGGTACAGGCCCACGTGGCTCGGGAGAAATTGCGGTGGGCTTAGGCGCCCCTACTGTTGTAGAGAGGGAGTGGTTCTACGATTCGGAGCTACCTACTTATCTAAATGTTTACGACGACAGTATTCGTGGTGCCAATAATAACGGAGTAGTTGATGCCGGTGATGTAGGTTCGTCAATTGCGCGTATTCGTAACGCAGCTCAGCGCTCGAAGATCACACAGTTTAAGTTAGACGGCGAATATGTGTTAGATAATGGTCGTTTCGACTTTGGTGTTGAAGCTCGGGAAATGGAATCTCGTTCGTTCCAAACGGCAGGCAACAACATTGCCTTAGGTAACTGGGGGGTTGCTAATCCTGGCGAGTTTGGTGACTTAATTCAACCTTTCGATCTACCTGGTGAATTTGACGATTACGGCGTGCGACCGGGTGGCTTTGGCTTTATTGCTGACGCTCGTGAACTTTATACAGCCGCTGAATCTTTATATCCAGGCATTCCATCGTCAACCGAGCAAGCCTTGTCGTTTGACGATACAATTCAAGAGGACACTTTAGCGGCGTATGCACAAGTTTCATTAGATGGAGAACTTGGCGGCATGTATTTCAGCGTGCTAACCGGGCTTCGTTACGAAGAAACAGATGTGAAATCAACCTCTCTAGTCGGTCAAACTTTATTCCGTTGGGAAGATAATAACGATATCGTTCCCTTTGTAAATTCTGATGTCCCCCCAACGCCAGCATCAGCTGAGAACAGCTATGATTATTTACTACCTAGCTTAGATTTGAAACTGGAAATTAGCGAAGATTTGATTGGTCGCTTCTCTTATAGCAAAACTATTGCTCGTGCAGGACTTGGCAGCCTCGGTGTGTCGGCGAGCAACTTCGGTGGAGGCGGCGGTTCTACGTTATTAGGTGCAATACCTACGGCAAACGCCTCGAACCCAGGTTTGTTGCCACTTGAGTCGTCGAATACAGATGTGTCGCTAGAATGGTACTATGATTCTACGAGCTATGTTTCTGCAGGATTCTTTCAAAAAGATGTGGCTAATTTCTTAGGCAGCCGTCAAGTAGACCAGACCATTCTAGGTATACGCAACCCAACCGCGGGTCCTCGTGCTCTGGAAGCCGCCGCCGCTCTCCAAGATTTGGGTATCGCTGTAGATGATACATCTTTATACGCAATGACCGTATTGCTAAGCCAGCCAGAAGCCTTTCCTAACGGAGCGGCTGACTACACTGGCACGCCCGAACAGATACAGCAACTCGCAGAAACTCCAGGATGGGATATTCTCGCCAATGAGTCAGACCCAGAGTATGTGTTTAGGACTAACACCCCTGATAACAACCGCTCTGCGAAAATCTACGGGGCAGAGTTTGCTGTTCAGCATTTCTTTGGCGAGACAGGCTTTGGCATTCAGGCCAACTATACCTTTGTAAACGGTGATGTAGGCTTTGATAACAATGCAGATCCTAATACGTCACAGTTTGCTTTAATTGGGCTAAGCGATACGGCTAACCTAGTGGGCTTGTACGAAGATGACAAATTCCAAGCGCGAATAGCTGTTAACTGGCGCGATGAATTTTTAGCTGAAGCTAACCGAGGTGGCTCAAATAACCCCCGGTATACCGAAGCTTACACACAAGTTGATGTAAACCTTAGCTATAACATAAATGAGCAATTCAGTGTTTTCGTCGAGGGTATAAACGTAACGGGCGAGAACGCACGAGACTTTGCACGAAACAAAACGCAAATGTGGTTCTTGACGGAACTTGGAGCGCGTTACAACCTTGGTGCCCGCTATAAGTTCTAAGTGAGTTGTTTCAAGCGCTGGCAACAATAGCTTGCCAGCGCAAATAGCTATTTATAGCCGCGGTACAGCGGCCTTTTTAATTGTCTGAATGTGTGTATTACATGTTTTATTTTAGTGTTGTTGTGGGCAATATAAAGGGCTTTCACAGCAATCATATTGGGTGCATTCAGACCATGTGATTAAGGGGAGACAGATGACAAAACACGTGCTGTTAAACAACGTCAATCACAAAGATACAAAAGTTATCACTCACTACGCCGCACGGTATGGTGATGATCAGGCCAGTGTTTTAGCTTTCCCATCTGAATTCATTGAATTACAAAAACACTATCCTATTTTTTTCCGTCGAGATAGCGAAGTCGACGGTTATCAATGTGTAGTATTACTGGGTTTAGAAAAAAACGAAAACTTGTTTTTAGACGCCTCTTATCCATCGGGGTGGAAGGCTGATTACGTACCCGCAGTCCTTAATAAAGGGCCTTTTCTAATTGGCTTTCAACAATCTAGTCACAGCGAAGAAAAAAATGCTGTTATACACATTGATATGGATCACCCTAAAGTGAGTAACAGTGAAGGGCAATCGCTTTTCCTTACTCATGGAGGAAATAGCCCATATTTGAACCATATATCATCGTGTTTGTCGGTTATAGATAGTGGTTTGGAAATCCAAAGCGATATGTTTAAACAATTTTTGGCGTTAGATCTTATAGAGCCTGTCAATATTGAATTTGAATTAAGCAATGGTGAAAAGCGAAGGTTAAGTGGTAACTATACTATCCATGAAGAAAGACTCGCAGCATTGACAGGTAGCGAACTGCAGGCGTTAAGTAAATCCGGTTACTTACAACTTGCCTTCGCAGTGGTGGCATCTATGACAAATGTAAGAAAGCTTATAAACCTCAAAAACCTTCATCTCTCACAATAGTATTTAAAAAGATGATACCTATTACTCGAAAAGCTAGAGAACTACGTCCCAGCGAATCGGGAAACATACCAGGTGATTTGCATAGTTACGACGAACCTATAGTCCTCAGGGGGCTTGTTAATCACTGGGAGCTTGTAAAAAAAAGCCTACATTCCGATATCGCCGCCGCGGAGTATCTGAAAGCTTTCTACAATGGTCGGCCTACCCTGACCTACTTTGGGGAAGCTGGGCTCGATGGGCAGTACGGGTATAACGACAATGCAACCCAACTCAATTTCAAAAAAGAAAAAGCTCATATAGGCGATGTCTTAGACCTAATTATAACTTATCTTGAGGATTCGGCGCCGCCAAGCGTGTATATCGCTTCAAACGTTATAGATTCTAGTTTCCCCGGCCTTCGCCAAAAAAATGATCTCGATATGTCGTTTGCGAAACTAGCACCTAATTCTGAATCTCCGATTCCGAGCATTTGGATAGGTAATAAGTCTATCGCCAAATGTCATTACGATGCATCAGATAACATGGCATGTGTGGTAAAAGGCCGGCGCAGGTTTATCATGTTTCCACCAGATCAAATCGAAAATCTGTATCCTGGCCCTTTGTCGCCTACGCCAGGAGGACAAGCAATCTCTATGGTAAATTTTTACGACCCTGATTATCAGAAACACCCTAAGTTTAAACAGGCTGAAGAAAAAGGTATCACTGCCGAATTAGAGCCTGGTGACGCCATTTTTATCCCCAGCATGTGGTGGCATCAAGTGGAAGGATTGGATAAATTTAATATTTTAGTTAACTACTGGTGGAGCAATGCCGAGCGATTTATGGGCTCAGCAATGAACGTTTTATACCATTCTATCTTAAGCCTTCGCGACAAACCTGCTCACGAAAAAGCTGCTTGGAAACACGTGTTCGACTATTATATTTTTAACGATGAATTATTACCTACTCAGCACCTACCTCCTGAATCACACGGACTTCTTTCTCCATTAGATGAACTAAAATCCCGCCAACTCCGAGCTATGCTGGTAAACAAACTGAATAGATAAGAAAAGAGAGACAATAGTGAATAAAAGCGTGAAAAAGATCGTCATTGCTGGAGGCGGGACTGCGGGTTGGACAGCGGCGGCAGCAATTGCTAAGCAAATGGGTCCTACGATTAGCATCACTTTGGTCGAATCTGACGAAATTGGAACAGTTGGTGTTGGCGAAGCCACTATCCCTCCTATGCGCGTATTCCACAAATTGCTGGGTATTGACGAAAAGGAATTCATGCAGGCGACGTCGGCCACTTTTAAGCTTGGTATACAGTTTGAAAACTGGGGCCAAAATGGTGATGCTTATATTCACTCATTTGGCGTTACCGGGCGAGAGAGTTTTGTCGCACCCTTCCATCACTTCTGGCTTTATGGCAAAGAACAAGGAGTGGCTAAAGATTTTGGTAATTATTGTTTTGAGCTTCAAGCTGCTAAGCAAGATAAATTCGCCGCCTCTCAGAATTCAAATACTCAGTATGCTTATCACTTGGATTCTAGCCTATATGCCCAGATGCTCCGCGATTACTGTGAAACAAGAGGTGTTGTTCGAAAAGAAGGAAAGATCGAATACGTTCATCAAAATAAGGAAACGGGCTATATAGAGTATCTTCAACTCGCTTCGGGCGAAGTAATCCATGGTGACTTCTTTATTGATTGCACTGGATTCAAAGGCTTACTCATCGAGGAAACGTTGAAAACAGGCTACGAAGATTGGTCACAATGGCTGCCCTGTGACAGGGCTATAGCCGTGCAAACTGAATCTGTCGGCGCCCCACGCCCTATTACAATGGCCATAGCGCATGACAGCGGGTGGCAATGGAAGATTCCTCTGCAACACCGGACTGGGAATGGATTAGTTTATTGCAGTCAATATTTGTCAGATGATGATGCCAAACAACGTCTACTCGATAACGTAATAGGTAAAACGATCACCACACCTAGAGTGATAAAGTTTAAAACTGGCCGACGCCTTCAGGCGTGGAATAAGAATTGTCTAGCGCTTGGGTTGTCGAGTGGTTTTGTAGAGCCTCTGGAGTCCACCAGCATTCATCTGATCATAATGGGCGTCATTCGCTTTTTAAAACTCTTCCCTAATAGTGGAGTCAGCGAACGTATTGCCAAGGAATATAATCGTCAAACACTTGATGAGATTGTTAAAATTAGGGACTTCATTATTCTCCACTATCACGCTACGCATCGTAAGGACAGCCCATTCTGGCAGTATTGCCATGACATGGAAGTGCCCGAAACATTGAAACATCGTATGCAGTTATTTGAAGAGTTCGGCCATGTCTTTCAGGAAGACGGAGAGCTTTTCAGAGTCGATTCATGGACGCAAGTTATGCTGGGGCAGGGAATAATACCTAAAAGTTATCACTCCAGTGTAAGAGGTATGCCCGTAAACGAACTGCAAAGGTTCTTACAGGGCATAGAGATGGCAGTACACAAGGGGCTGCAAAATATGCCATCTCACGAAGCTTTTTTGCAGCATTATTGTTCTGGCTCCTAGGACGGAACGAGCATTCGGCTTTTCGATTGCTCTCCCAACTGCTCTGAGATAAGAAAAAGGCCCACTTTAAAAAGTGGGCCTTGTTGCTTCAAAGTAATAGTTAAGCGCTACCGTTTACTTTTTCGCTTTAGCAAAGGCATCGGCAAAGGCGTTGCCCATAGCGCTGTTTTGAGGTTGGCTATTGCGATTGCCGCCACCTTGATTCGAACGCGGGTTTGCTTTTGCGTTAGCACGCCCAGCCCCTTTATTTTGTGGTTTTCCTGCTGCAGGTTTGCCGCCTGCATTATTGCTTTGACTCGGTGTGTCGTCTAAGCGCATGGTGAAGGAGATACGCTTGCGAGGTACGTCAACTTCAAGCACTTTTACTTTGACGATATCGCCTGCTTTAACTACCTCGCGTGGGTCTGAGATAAACTTGTTAGTCAGTGCTGAAATATGCACCAG
>JGI12218J13221_1000062_pt1 | contig 16707 bp, 12 predicted proteins | sample DeeseametaMP0203_FD_13221 | JGI IMG/M metagenome (IMG submission 13221) | reverse complement strand
TCTAGCGTTTGCTATTTGCGCTATATGGCTGCGATTCTTTTTGTCGGCGTTTCATACTATTACGTACCCTTCGTTGGTAGCGGGCTTTTCGATAAATGCGCTTTCGAGTATTTCTGTGGCTGGGCTGGGGCTATTCTTTTTGCCGTTTACAGTATTTACCCTCAAGAAGCTTTTTCCATTTTATCTATTTTTTACGGTAATCGCTGTCAGCGGTTTTGTGAATATGAAGATACCAGGTGCAATAAATGTATTGGTTAAATGGTGTTACTTCTTAGTTTTGGCAGGGGCATTATTTCTTTCTATACGAGTTCAAGGGCAACAGGAAACATTTAAAAAGTTATTAGTAGCATTTGTGATGCCGGTGACAATGCAGGTACTGTCTATTTTGTTAGGGCATGCAAAAGCAGCAGAAGCAGATGGTTCAACCAGCTTTATCGGTGGTTACAACCACGAAGCCGCCTTTTCAATGATTATAGTTAGTTTCATTTTCGTAATAGGACTGACTAGGCCAAACTCCCTTCGCTTCAGAACTGGCTTATTTTCCTTGGCTATATTGCTACTTGTTCTAGTGAACTATAGAACTTCGGTACTTACGATTTTGCCTATAGCGGCCGTTTTTTATTTCACGCTTGTTGAGCAACGGTTAAAACCCTCGCAGAAGGTGCCTGTGCTGACAATCGTCTCTATGTTTATCGTTGCATCGTTTATGGTTTTGTCATTTACCATGCGTGAACGCTTCTCTGATGTAGGTCTGCTAATTAGTAACTTAGATATTATTTTTAAAGCGCCAATATATTTTAGCGAAGCCGAAAAAGACATTATGTCGGCTCGCGTATTTATCTGGAGTCAATATATAGATGGGTTTGTGAATGCTAATGCTCTTAACCAGTTAATTGGGTTTGGACCTGACTCCTGGAAAGGTGTATTTGCAAAATACGCACATAATACGTATGTATCCAACCTTTATGAGTATGGAATTATTGGCTTCGCTGCGTTTATTTTTATGTGTATATATTCATTAGACCAAGCCTTAAAAATCAGCAAAAGAGGTTTATCTAAAATAGTAGCCTTTTCGATAGTTGGTTTTTTAATAATGAATATGGCAACAATGCCGCTTTGGAATATCGAGGGCTTAATATTTTTTGCAATTCTAATTAGCGTCGTTCTTGCTTTATCGGCACCGAAAAAGCTTTTTGATCCAAACTTACATAACAATCAAGTCATGAGGTTCGCCAAATAATATGAAGATATGTGCGATAGGTTTACGCGGAATACCCGATGTTATGGGGGGCATAGAGTCACACTGCCAGCAGTTATACCCACGTATGGTAGAAAAGGGCGATTCAGTAGTAGTTATTGCGCGTTCACCTTATGTAAGAGGAAATAAATATACCTACAAAGGTGTAGATGTAGTTAGTGTATGGACCTTAAAACATAAATTCTTAGAAACCTTTATGCATACTTTTTTTGCGATTCTGTACGCAAGAATATTTGTACATCCAGATGTAGTTCATCTTCACGCTATTGGGCCTGCATTGTTCACCCCGCTGGCGCGGTTACTAGGTATGAAAGTAGTAGTGACACACCATGGTGCAGATTATGACCGACAAAAGTGGAATGGACTAGCGAAGTTTATTCTAAGATCTGGTGAAAAAATGGGTGTGTTATTTTCAAATAAAATGTTTGTTGTAGGAAAAACTTTAACTAACAGGCTGAAAAAGCAATTTCCGAATCAAGCTGAAAAAATACATTATGTGCCTAACGGCATGCTCCCTTCGTTTACAGGGGACATAAGTGCAAGTTCGCTGCCTAAAGAAATGCCGATATCTTCACAAGGGTATATTTTAACAGTAGGTAGGCTAGTACCCGAAAAAGGGTTTCACGATTTAGTAACTGCGTATAAAGCATCCAATAGCCATTTAAAACTAGTAATAGTTGGACAAGCGGATCACCAAGATGAATATGCATCTACACTAGTAAAACAAGCCAGCGACAGCATTATTTTTGCTGGGCGAAGATCAGGTGATGAACTTAAAGCGTTATACAAACACGCGAGAGTATTTGTATTGCCGTCATATCATGAAGGTTTACCTATTGTTGCGCTTGAAGCTATAAGTGCGGGTACGCCTGTAATTCTTAGTGATATCTTACCTAATAAGGACATCGAAGCACCGGTAGATAGCTATTTTGAAGTAGGAGTTACTTCAGCTCTGGCTGACAAATTAACTAATTTAGATTCTTTAGACTTAGAGTTAGACCAAAATACGTATTTGTACATTTTTAACTGGGACCGGATTGCTGAAAATACTCTTAGTTTAATCAAAAGCGTTTTTACAAAAGGTGATAGCAGGTGAGCTTGAAAATTTCAGTAGTCATTACGACCTACAATCGACCGGACTGTCTCTTAGAAGCGCTAGGTGGTGTTACAAGCCAGCTATATTCGCCATTTGAAATTATCATTATTGACGATAATTCGAGTCAAACATACGAAAGTGCTATGCCTGCTATTAGTGCACTTGGAGCCAAGTACTTAAGACAGAATGTCTCTTGTGGTGCAAACAAGGCTAGAAATTTAGGTGTTAAAGAAGCTAGGGGTGAAGTAATTGCTTTTTTAGATGATGACGATATTTGGCTACCAGAATATCTAACAACTTTGGTTGGTCATTACAAAGCTGGCGCCGATGCTATTGTTTCTGGATTCAAACAATTAGGTAATGAAGATGTGGTGGTTGTGAACAATGACGAAGAGGTTACTAAAAAATCACTTCTTCGTGGAAACACCTACTGCGGGATGAGCGGATTTAGCGCCAGGCGTGAACTGTTGTTGGTAAACCCTTTTGATGAGCTACTAAACAATGGTCAAGATTGGGACATGTATGTAAGGCTTTTTCAGCAAGGCGTTAAGTTTAAAAATATACCTGAGCCAATCTTTTTGTATAGATTTCAAAATGAAGATGGGATAGGTGCGAAAGTGCGTAAAATGAAACCTACAGACATTGATAAAAGGCTGGGTTCTGCGTATAAGCATAAGACTTTTCTCGGTGACTATTGGTTTAAAAAACGTGTCTGTGAGCAGATTTTATTTTCTCTTAAACATAAGAATGAAAAGTCGCGCTGGATTATTCAAGCGCTAAAAATGGCAGGGTTTAAGGCTACGTTCGTTTTCTTTTATAACGCGCTGAAACGTAAAGTACTTAATAAACCAATGTCCATATAAGATTGCTTCATTCAATTTTCTCTTACTTAAAAAATAATCAAATATGTGGTTCACATGACTTCAAAAGTAAAGGTTTCTGTAATCGTTCCCGTATGGAATGATGAACGAAGAGTTGTTAAATGCATTAACGCGTTAAAGAATCAACAGTTTGTACCTGAAGCTTACGAAATAATAATTATTGATAATGGTTCTACTGATAGGACTTTTGAAGAAATTCAAGGAATTGAAGGTATCACTGTTTTACAAGAGCTTAAGCCAGGTTCCTATGCTGCACGAAACAAAGGGCTTTCGGTTGCTAAAGGACACTACGTAGCATTTACAGACTCTGATTGCGTGCCAGATAAAAACTGGTTGGCTTCTCTTATTGAGTGTGCCGAAACTCAGAGGGATATAGGTGTAGTCGCGGGTGATGTTAGTTTCTTTAAAGATGAAGCGGATGAGATTGACGATGCATCTCTAGCATACGAGAGCTTTTTCTCAATGAATCAAGAAGAGTATGCGAGGAAAGGCGTTTGCATTACAGCAAATTGGCTGTCGAAAAAAAAGACACTTCTCGAGTTAGGTGGGTTCAACGCCAAACTTAAATCGGGAGGAGATCATGATATGGCAAAGCGACTTACTAACAATGGTTTAAGTGTTGTTTTTTGTAAACAGGCAGTAGTTGCTCACCCAGCCAGAAATAAGCAAGAAATTCTTAAGAAAAGAAGGCGGGTTATCGGTGGCTCTTGGGATAAAACAGACGGCAAACTCAAGTCCATAAAGCTGCTTTGGGAGGCCGTTAAACTATATATCAAGCGTACGCTTCTTGTGTTTTTTTCGAATGAAGCCTCCCTTAAACAAAGGTTGTCGGTCTTTGGAATCATATCAGCGATATTCTTTGTATCGTTATCAGAAATAGCGAAGCTCACAGTTGGTCAACAAAGTACAAGAAGCTAAAAGGAATAATATAAATTGAGCAGGATAGTAAGTGCTACTTCATGGACGACATTATCTACTATTGTTAACCTAGCATTAACAATGATTCAGCTTGCTGTACTGGCGCGAATTCTTGCACCATCTGTGTTTGGGCAGTTTGCCGTTATTAACATGGTAATGGAGATATTTGTTGCATTTGCACTTGGAGGTATTTCAAATTTCCTTATTTTTAGACAAGACGCAGATCAGAGTACTAATAATGCGATTTACTACCTAGCACTAGGAATTGGCAGTGTTTTCAGCGTAGTTTTTTACCTAGTTACACCAATATTAGCGACAGCGCTTGGCTATGAAGAAATAATAGAAGAACTTAAGGTCGCGACCTTAATGTTGGTAATATCTTCTCTAGCCTCACAATATCAGGCTGTTGGAATGAAGCGTTTTAAGCATAAGCGCGTTGCACAGATTGATATTATTGCTAAAACAGCTTCATTCATTTTTGCAATCAGCAACACACATTTAGGATTACTATGCTTGGTCGGAAGTGTTGTTATATACCAGTTGGTTAGATTGATTGGTTTTATGGCTGCATTGAGCAAAGATATGAATCTTTCACTTCATGTAAACAAGTCTATTTACCGAGAGGCATTTAATTACGGTATCTTTGATTTTGGTTCTCAAGCCCTTAATATTCTTGGAAGGCAGCTAGACGTAATCATTCTTTCTATTACTTTATCCAATAGTCAGTTAGGGGTCTATCATGTACTTAAACAGCTAGCAAGCAGGCCCGCGCAAGCATTACAGCCAATAATCAACAAAGTAGCGTTGCCAGCGTTTGGAGAGATTAAAGAAGTCTTACAGAGGTTCAGTAGAACATACAAAGACTTTTATATTTTACAGCTGTTTGTTCTTGCATTTGTTTATGTCCCTTTAATTATTTTCCCAGAATTAGTAGTCAGTCTATTTTTTGGAGAGGAATACTCTTCCCAATATTTAGTGTTTGCTGTTCTTTCCTGTTTTTGGTTTGTTCGGGTATTTAGTTCAAATTTAGTAGGGCCGCTTGTTCAGGCTACAGGCCAAACCCGCAAGCATTTTACTTGGAATATAGCTATTCTTATACCAAATGCATGTGTTATCTATCTTTCTTCAAGTTTTGGAGTTCTGCCTTTAGTCGTGAGCATGCTTACTTTTCAAACTATCCTTTTCCCTTTAGTCAATTATTATTTTGCTGGACCAATTGCCAATGTAACATTCAAATATTCGGTTGGTGCAATGCTTACCGTTATATCATCTATTGCAGTCCCGTTACTAATCACAAAGTTTTTTATTGCTAGGGCAGTTCCAGATGTCTTTCTGCTAAAAGAGTCTTTAGTTGCCTTATCTACGGTTAGTGCTTCATTACTTTTATTTATTCAATACAAAGAAATAAAATCTTCTATTCAAAGAGTAAAAGGCTTTTAATATGTCTAGTAATAAAAGAGTGTTATTTTTCGTGAGGTCATTCCCTGTTTTATCTCAGACGTTTGTTATAAACCAGGTAAAAGACCTCGTTGCGAGAGGTATGGATGTCCACGTTCTTAGTGTTAATCCAACTATAGAAGCAGAAGATACTCTTCGCTCTATCTTTGGCAGTAACTGGCGAGAAAAAGTCAGTTACCTTAAGCCATGTAAAGAGTCTAAAATGTTTTACGTTTGGTCGCTACTAGGATTATTTTACTCATTAACATCAGTACACCGACTTAAGCTCGTTAAAATTGCATTCTCTTTTGTCAAAAAGAAAAACTTTTTTCTAGCCAAAGAAATCCTCTCGATTGCCTGGTTATTAAGAAATAAAGAGATAACTGCGAGTGTATGCATTGCTCACTTCGGTAGTAGCGGCGTCATATTTGATTATTTTCGCCAGGCCAAGCTTTTAAAATGCAACAGGCAGTTTACTATATTCCACGGATATGAAATAAGCCGATACGATGAATTGGAAGTATGGGAAAATGAATACGGCAAACTTGGAGGGGTTTTACTACCAATAAGTAACCATTGGAGAGAAAAGTTAATCTCTTTAGGCGTCAAAGAAAATTCAATTAACGTTTTACATATGGGAGTAAATGTCGAGAGGTTTACGTTTAACGATAAATCAATAAGTAAACCTTTACGAGTTCTTTCTGTTGCAAGAGCTACAGAGAAGAAAGGTCTTAAATATGCTATAGAAGCGATACTCGATTCTGACTTGGATGTTGAATACAATATTATTGGAGACGGTAACCAACTTCCGGAGCTAAAATCATTAGCGTCGGCTCATGCAAATGGTTCACGTATTAAGTTCAAAGGCGCTCAGTCTTCTGATTATGTTGCTCAGTCACTTTCATCATCGGATGTATTTTTACTTCCTTCAATACGTGATAGTAATGGTGACAAAGAAGGTATTCCTGTTTCTTTAATGGAGGCTATGTCGTGTGGCGTAATTGCTCTATCAACTTATCACAGCGGAATTCCTGAACTAATAGAAGATAGAAAAACTGGCTTCTTGGTACCTGAAAAGTGTGCTGATGGTATTCAAGAAAAGTTAGTAGAAATAATTGAACACAAAAATTTAACTGATATAAGAAGACGGGCGCGAGTAAAGGTAGAAACAGAGTTTAACGCAAAAACCTTGATCGATGACCTAGTAAAAATTACCGAAATGAATCCTTAGTAGTATCGAGGTTAGCTAGCACCTATCTTGATGACAAAATTATTCACCATTCAATAAAGCCCCAAGTTCGAAGAGAATTATATATTTAAACTTTTAGTGTCAGCTAAATTTACACTCTAATTAATCTTTATTTTAAATTTTTAGGTAAGCTGTTGATGTATAAGTTAAATATTGGGTTGGCCTGTGTTTTGCTTAAATGTTTATCAGTTAGTTGTAGTTCAAACACTTATCGAGGTTAATAATGAAGAAGTACATAGCAGCGCTATTGGTTATGCTAACAACGACAGTAGCCCATGCAGCGTTAATTGAATATAAATTTACCGCAGTAGACAGCACGTTTGACCCAAGCGAGAGTCTATTGGACTATATTAATAACAGTACGTCAGTAACGTCCTCTAATGTAACTTCGTTTGATATGGTGAACTCTGAAACTCAGTCCGTTTCACTTGTATCTTTTGAGTTTGATTTCTCGTCTCTTGTTGAGTTCACACTCTTTGCTGGACTTGACGCCGATTATGGTGCAGAAATCTACATTAACGGAGTCAACGTTTTAGATACGGAACAGAATCTTTGGTGGAGACGTTCATGGAATAATTCAGCTGTCCAAAGCGTTGATGCAACAACTATCGGCCTGACACAAATCGACATAGTATGGGCTGAAGACTGCTGTGGTGGTCAAAGCAGCATAGCGTTTTCGTCAGATCTTATTGGTGGAGATTTGTTGATTCTAAATGACCAAAACATTCAAGCGTTGAATGCTGCATCATCTAGCAATGTCACTCAGGTTCATGAGCCATCAGTTCTACTTCTTTCATTGATGGGAGTGTTTTTCATCGGTGCTAGACGTCTAAAAAAGTAGTAAGAATTATTAAATAAAAAAACCGCCTAAGCGGTTTTTTTTTGGTCAATATTCTTGTACTTCGTTGAATATCTTTCCATAAAGGTTGTTAGCAACGTATTACTTTCATATTGATCGTGTCCGTCCGGCAATCCCACATAACGCTTAGCAAACTGCCATGGTAGTAGTTGCTCGATGTTCGGTTCCGGCATGCTGAGCTCATCAAGGCAAGTCATCACATACTCGAACACATTGAGGTCGTTGGCCTTTGCCGTTTCGATAATGCTGTAGAGCACTGCGCTGGCGTTTGCGCCTGTAGCGGTTTGGCTGAACAGCCAGTTCTTTCTACCTATGACGAATGGCTTAATCGCGCACTCAGCGCGATTATTATCGATATTTAGTTGGCCGTCGAGTGTGTAACGCGCCAGCTTTTCCCGTTGGTTCAAGCAGTATTGTATCGCTTCACCTAATTTGGTTTTCGGTAACACTTGTTGAACTGATTTCATTAGCCATGCGTGAAGCTGATTGAGCAACGGTAGGCTCTTTTCTTGTCTGGTGAGGTAGCGCACTTCCACCGTTTTATCTTTTAACTGAGTTTCGATGCGGTAGAGTTTTTGGATGTGATTGAGTGCCCAGTCTGCTTTGCCACTGCCTTTTTTACCCGCACTTTTTTGGCTTCCATAAACTTACGACGCGCATGGGCCTAGCAACCGATGAGTGTGGCTTGCGTTTGTTCATAGCCTTGATAGCCGTCTTACTTGCAGGTAGCCGCTATAGCCATCAAGGAAGTCTACTGCGCATTGCCCAGTGCGACTATTGTGATAATCGTACAGCACGATATTAGGTGTCTTTATGCCAGGTATATTCCCCGCAGGCGAGTCAGCGGCACTGGCGTACAGCCACATATAGCTGTTCGCTTTTTCAGACTCAACAACCTTCAACGTAGTTTCATCCGCCGCGATAACAGGCTGTTTTAGCAGATGTTGATGAAGCTGGTCATAGAGGGGAAGTGGACAGAATATCGCGACGTCGGGTATAGTAAGTTTGAACGTTAATCTGCTGCTGACGACAAAACTCTACCGCAGTGAGTCCGCTTTGCTTTTACTGCTCGAATAAATTGAGCCAGTCTTGCACTTCTCTTCATTGATATTGCGGCATGGTCATTCTCCTTAGTAAAGAGAACACCATGCCGTAGCTAATTTATGAATTGAATGTGGGGATTACCGGACGGACACGTTAAGCAGAGGTCAAAGCGATACAGCAGAAAGAAAAATGCCGTTCACCTTAAGTGAACGGCATTAATATCTAGCTCCTTTGTTGTTATCACCGACGCCGTGGTGATTTAATAAAGGCTGTCGGAAGTTGTATAGTGTTAAAAAGAACAGGCCTCTAATTAACACTTAAGTTTTTATCTAACACGGCTTCGTAAATAGTCCGGTCTATTTCGGTCAACTCGTGAATTCTATCCATTACCGCATTATTATTATAGATCTCTTGCGCTTGCTCATTATTAGGCGTGGTATTTTTACTACTAACTTTTATATTAACACCGAACTTGTTGTTAAACTGTTTTTTCCAACTATCTAAATGTTCGAGTACTCCGACACTCGCAAAATTTTCAATATTTTCAATTGCAGAATCAATTGCTTCGTCTTTATGAGCTAAAATTTCTTCGGGTGCACTAAATTTTGAAAAGAAACGAGCGTAGGTTGTACATGAAGATTTAGCTTTTTCAGTATCTAAATATTCTAGAATATCACTATCATTTTTTAACCAGGAAGAAGATTTGTATCTATTATAGATATACTCAGATACAAAGCGCTTTTCAGGTTTCCTTAAAACGGTTATAAAATTCCATTTATTCGCGAAATTTGACGTTACCTCGGGACGCGCCCGGCAATGCCCTGTTACGAACACTTGACCTTTAGAGTTAAGATAATTGACAAGTTGAGCTTCTCTAACCGTCATCATATCAAGGTTTAATATCTCACTGGCTACTCTACTACCTTTTAAATCGATATTGCTGGTGAAGCGAGATGCTTTTAATATTTTTGGGTAGAGAGACTCATAAATCGCATCGGATAGTGAAACTCCACCACATTTAGGCACGTGGCAAAAAAACACTTTAGGGTAGCTATCCAAAACATTTTCGATTTTTCTCTTTATTCGCTGCCTCAAATTAAATCCTTAATATTAGCTGTTTTTACTTTATATAATTCAGAATAGTGACCATAAAGCAAATATTGATCCTGAAAAATTAAAATTTAAATTTTTTACAAATTTTGTCGCACTATGGTGCGTAGGATTTTAAGCTTGCCTTATTACAGGATTATTGCTCTGTATTTTCGCCTGCCATTTTATCTACAATGAAGTTCAGGTCTATTCACTTACTTTTACATTACTAAATACCACCTTAACTTCATTTTCAAAAGGTTTGACACTATCGTTATCCAATAACAAATATAAGTAATCGACCTGCCCGGTAATGTATTTTCCCACAGGAAACTCGGCGGTATTGCTACTTTCATCGAAGTTAGCTTTACCATTCAAACCCCAATCTTGGGTTCCTGAGAACCTAATTATTCTATTGCTTGATTCTTTAGTGTCTGTTTCCATTCCTATTCCGATAATCTCTGCCTCACCTTCTATATTTAATGTAAGACTAACAACAGAGCTTTCAGTTAATACACAATTGACCGGAAAACGTACCCAGTTATTTCCTGTCATTGTAACGGTACCTTCCGGCGAAACTACAGTGGTGCCATATTTATATTGGTTAGTAATTGGAACGTACGCAGTTTGTTCTAGCCTAAATTCGCAAATAGTTTTTGGTTCTTTGATACTAGAAGTAAGGGAAACCATTTCAGTAAAGTTAGGTATGATATTGCCCTCACTTATGGATCTAGTTGATGGCATCTGTGTTCTCAAAGATGCAATAAACTCGAGGTTGTCTGAAAGGGGATGTTCAGAAAGATTGGTTAAGTCAAATTCATATCTTGCATCTTGCAACGTTTCGTTAAAACAAAGGTCATTGTTACTAACGCTTTTTATAAATTTTTCTTTATCAAAAATACAGTAGCCAACTGAGCTTCCTGTATTTTGAGTAATGGTAACGTTATTTTTTGTATTGACCCAAAATGTTGAGTCTCCAACGACTTTAGAAGCCGCTATTCCATTTCTCTGAACGTTAATAAAATTTTCAAAGATGAATGTCTGGCCTGCGGGCTTAGACATGAGGCCTCCGGCTTTAATCGCAGTCCATTCTTTTCCTCTATCGTCCCCTAAGTTATGTATGAAGTTGTGAAATAAGTAACTTGGACCCAAGAGATTTGGTGCAATACTAATTCCAGTATAGCCTTGAATAAGTTCATTATCGTACACCAGAACATTCTGCTGACCCCCATCAATTTCAATGAGGTCATCGTTTGCATAAGCTAAGTAATTACCATAGATAGCTGAATTTTTGACAAATCCGCCACGCCGTTCTGTATTCATTCTGCCTTCGATTACATCGTTAAATCTGTGATTTTGACTACCGTAGAATCGATTATTTCTAACTATAAATTCACCTCTGTATGCATCACTATCGTGATATGCCCAAACTTGAAGCGCATTTGCACCTTTTGGGTGACCAACGGACCAATTATTCGAGCCAAGGTTCGGCGTGTGTACTTCACATTCCTCAATTACTGCTATACCACTTCTTTCTAGGTAAATACCTGAATCATAATTAATAGGGGAATTACTTGTCGGGCTTGAGTAAGCTTTACCATTTCTAATATCAACTGCTTCTCGGCCATACTCAGATACGTTGCAGCCTTTTATCCATATATGATGTGCCTTTTTTGCAAATATGCCGTAACGCTGTCCGCCTTTAACGGTAAGGTTTTCTAGCATTACGTATGAATTGTTACCAATATTCACAGCCGCAAGTACATCGCTGCCGGCTTCAATGACGGGGCCGTCGCCTATAATTTTTGCATAGCCATCTGCGCTACCTTCTATATTTAGCGCTTCTAAATCCAGTTGGCCGCCAGAGTAAATTTCAGAAAGGTAATAAATCTTATTTGGGTCGATAGGGGGAGTATTTGGTTTTGTGGTGGTCTGAAAGGAATGTTCAACGATATCGCCATAAGCATCCGTAATCGTCACTTCAATATGATATGTAGTGTCTGCTTCTAGGTACACTATACTTCCAGCCAACGACCCGTAAATGGGCTCCCAAGATAAATCTAGCCCTTCACGCCAATAAGTATCATTTTCGGCTCTAAATTTAACGGCGGCAGTACTTTCTTCATCTTGGCCGTAAATAACTAACCCTATTGAGTTAATGAGCGGGGTAGCAGTATCTTCAAAGCCAGAAGCCGAAGCTGCAAAGACTATTGAAGGGTCTAACCCTGCTGTTATTGCTGACTCGTAAATATCGTTTTTGCTTAAGCCCGAATATGTTGAAATTATCTTCATCCACTTTGCTGTATCGATAGGGTACAAAGCAAATAGCGCTGAGGCTTGGTTAGAGGTTAAATTGGCGAACAGCGTTTTCTTTGCTTCTTCACTAAGTGATGGCTTACGAGATAACACTTTTTGCTTATACAGTTGGGCTATTTCGTCGTTGTACTTTTCAACAACGGTTGATAGGTTTTTTGGGCCTTTGTAATCAGCTAGTAATGAGTTTACGGTATTGTTGTCGCTAATATGCGCATTAAGATAGTTATACAAAATATCACCGGGTTGGCTGCCCTTTGTATAACCTTTATCATTCTTGTTCACTGTGGCACAAGAAAGCATTAGAAACGACAGTAAACCAATAAAAGCGAAGCGAAAAATAGACGGCTTTGAGTTAGCAGAGTGCATGGTATATCCCTATAGATTGAAAAGCATAAAAGGAAAACTAGGGCTGTATTAAAAGGGTAGTGCTAACGTTGTTACGTATCAAGGTGTAAGCTGGGATCTCGCTTATTAAATTTGTTTTTTAACTATTACTGTTCGTACAACCATTTCGGATGTTGCTGTTGCGTTAGGAGGACCGCTAGTCCGCAGAACTTCGTTAGATAACGATTTAACATGAGATATGTAACTAAAAGTTGGCACCTGTAATAAATATGTAAATGTCGTTTCAATCACTAATAATTCTTGAAAATCAACAGGCACTGGCGATAGAAATATATAGAATTAAGAAACGTAGAATGTATACTAGAGTTTGTTTGACTTATGGTCACTTTGCTGTTTTTTGGCTACAGCGTCTGATGAAATTAACAGTATATTTATGTCATATTTGATGCTAGGGAATGGCTTTGCACAACAAAAAACGCTTTTCAGCAATTTCACTCTTTTCAAAATTTGCATCTGTCGGTGTACTGAATACAGCTATACATTGGTTGTCATTTTTTGCATTAACCTATCTTGGGTATGATCAAGCTCTTTCGAATCTTATTGCTTTCTCTGTCGCAGTAACATTTTCTTTCTTCGCGAACAGCAAGTTCACTTTCAATTCAAAAGTTTCTGTAAATCGCTATCTTATATTTACCGCTTTTATGGGCGCTTTAGCATTCTTGTTTGGCTTTTTGGCTGATGCCTGGAAACTACATGAGGTAGTTACTCTAGTCCTGTTCTCTGGAACAAGTCTGGTTGTTGGCTTTTTGTTTTCTAGATATATCGTTTTTAAAGAGGTTTAAGTAAACCCATGGACAAAATTTCGCTAGTTGTTCCCGTTTTCAATGAAGAAGAAGTTATAGATATTTTTTATGAAAAAGTTAGGGCAGAGCTAAGTCAATACCAAGTTCAGATAGTCTTTATAGATGATGGCAGTTCTGACAAAACACTTGAAATCATTTCTCGAATAGCTGCTAGTGATGAAAATGTGAAAGCACTTTCCTTTATAAAAAACTTTGGGAAAGAACCCGCGCTATTTGCCGGTTTAGAGCACAGTGATGGTGACGCCGTTATTCCCATCGATGTGGACCTGCAAGATCCAATTGAAGTTGTTCACGAGTTGATTGCTAAGTGGCGAGAGGGCTATGAAATGGTGCTCGCTAAACGTGCCAATCGAGATTCAGATACTTACCTAAAACGTAAAACAGCACAGTGGTTTTATTCTTTTCATAACAAAATTAGCAATACAAAAATAGAAGAAAACGTTGGTGATTTTAGGCTTTTGGATAAGAAAATCGTTCAAAGTATTATTCAACTTGAAGAGCGCAATCTCTTTATGAAAGCTATTTTATCTTGGTGTGGCGGCAAAACCGCGATTGTAGAATACACCCGCGACGAACGTGCAGCTGGTACGACAAAGTTCAATGGCTGGAAGTTATGGAATCTGGCTTTAGAGGGGATCACAGGTTTCTCAACGGTACCTCTTAGAATGTGGACTTATATAGGGTTTATGATTTCATCAATCTCGTTCGTATACGGTTTATTGATGATTGTTGAAAAGCTTGTATGGGGAAATGCCGTCCCTGGTTATCCCTCTTTAATGGTATCGGTATTATTCCTTGGTGGGGTTCAGCTCATAGGTATAGGTGTATTAGGTGAGTACATAGGTCGCATTTATGTTGAAACCAAACGGCGACCTAGGTATATCCTTAACAATACTAGTAGCGACAAGGATGTTAAATAATGCTGACTATAATTGAAAAGGTTGATGAAAAACCCCTGCTTTTATTTTTATTGGCGGTTACATTCATCTTAAGGCTACTGGGAGCAGACTCTTTTTCCCTATGGTTTGATGAAGCATTGAATTTTCGTATTGTAAGCAACCCTTGGAATGTATTGTGGATCTCTAATTATGATCCTACGCCACCGCTGTACTATTCAATACTCAAAGTTTTCATTAGCCCAAGTACATCTGAGCTAACTATTCGTTTACCGAGCATAATTTTTGGTACCCTCACTGTTTTTGTATTTTATAAAATATGTAGGCTTTTTTTCACAAAAATTGACTCATTTCTTGCCACCATTTTATTCTCTTTATCAGTTCACCAAGTAGAATATTCACAAGAAGCAAGAGCTTACGCAACCCAACTTTTTTTCGCGATAACAGCTTTATACTATTTGTTAACAATTGTATTGAAAAGTCCAATGAGTAAGAAGGCTTACTGTTTGTATGGCGTTTTTACATTGTGTGCGCTGTATACGCATAATATTTCAGTATTTTATGTCGTTTCTTACAATATGATCTTCTTTATTCATTTAGTAAAAGATCAAGAATACAAGAAGATTAAGCCATGGGTGATAACAAACAGTATTGTTTTTGCGCTTTGGCTTCCTTGGCCTTTAGTAACGGTTCTGTCGGGAGAGGGGAATACATTTAATTGGTTGAAGCATATATCTTTCGGTCAATTTATTTTATCTTCCGCAAAATCTATTAAGATATCGGCAGATCCAGATTCAGTAAAAGCATGGGACATTATTTTTATTGCAGCTATGATGTATGGTTTATGGCACTGTGTTAGAACTAAACAACGCAATCTAGTCCTTGTTCTCTTTTCGATGGCTTTCGCATTACTATTCTGTGTTTGGGCAGTGGGCTTTTATAAACCTATATTTATGAGTAGAACAATTGTTGGTTCTACCCTCATAGCTTATTTATTGATTGCTTGCTTTCTTTCAGGCATTAACAAAAAGTTAAAAATAGCTTTTTTTGGTGTACTGTCTGTGTTTCATTTACTGGCGTACTCTAATTTTTACTTAGAAAGATACTCTGAGAATGAACAGTGGAAACAGGCAGCGTTGAAGCTGAAGTCAATAGGTGCTGACAAAGTAATGCTTTGTTCACAGTCGCCATCATGGGTTTTAAGCTACTACAATAATTTTGCATTCGACATTTTCTTTTACGAAAATTCAGTTGACGGTTTTTATGAATCGGAACGATATTTAGCAGATAAGTTAGATAAAAGAAGAAGTAGCGAAAGCGAAGCTTTATATAGCAATGACTTTAAACGCAGTGAAAACTTATATTTTATTGATAGTCATTGTAGTAAAGAAACAAGAATGAAGTTTAACGATATGTTTGATTTGATGGAAATCGATATGGAAAACTATCGTCGAATTAAAATATACTCTGCTGAAATTCATAAAAGTTAAGTGGCCGAAAATCCAATATTTTAAGGGTAATGGATAAAGCTAGCAGCACTTTTAGTGACTGCCCACCCCACCTAAACTTAGACAGACTTAAACGAAGTTTTCTGCAATGTTTAATGTAGGAGACGACTATTAATAAATCTCGATATATAGAGTCTCAGCTTATTGAGGTGTTAAAAGAAGTTGATGCAGGTATACAGGTTGAGGAAGTCTGCCGTCAACACGGTACCAGCAGCGCAACCTATTATAATATGAAGTCCAAATAAGGCGGCATCAAACCATTTAAAGAGCTTGAAGAAGAAAATGCCTAGCTTAAAAAGACGTTTGCAGATGTCAGCTTAAAAATAATGCCATTAATGAGCTTGTCGCAAAAAAGGTTGGACAACAGAGAAACGAGAGTGCGTTAGCATCCAAGTTGATGCGGGACTAAATATAGTAAAGGGCTGTCTGTTTGTTGGTATTGGCAGTGCGACTTTTTATCGTCCAGAGAGACTAGCGCAAAGTAGATGCTGCTGTCATTGATGCTATTAATGCGGGCTTGGAGAAGTCGCCACTAGCTGGCTTCTAGTAGTGTTTTGGCCGAATGCGTATTTCGGTGAATCCGATCGGTCGTTTCGGTTTTATCCGATCGCTTTTTCTTCTTCTTTTTCGTCCCTGCCAGTTTTACCGTAAGTGATCGGATTGGTCTAGTTTTCTCATCGATTCACCAGCCAGTTCAATTCGATGACTGTTGTGCAATAAACGGTCGAGTAATGCATCGGCTACAGTGGGGTTACTGATGAGTTTGTACCATTCGGTAACGGGTAACTGGCTGGCGATAATGGTACTGGAGTTTTGGTATCGCTCTTCCATCACATCAAGTAAGTCATTAGCCTGACGTGCGCTGAGTTTTTCGTAAGCGATCTTAAATCAGCACTTTACGCAGTTTTTGGCACATTCCAAGGTAATAATGCTTCTAATTTTTCAACT
>JGI12218J13221_1000031_pt1 | contig 21862 bp, 34 predicted proteins | sample DeeseametaMP0203_FD_13221 | JGI IMG/M metagenome (IMG submission 13221) | reverse complement strand
TTTAATATAAAACATTGATTTTTTAGGTCTTACAGACCTTCAAAATCAAACGCTATCCATCCCCGCCCTGAAGGGCGGGGCTTTTCGCGTTATTTGGTAAATATCAATAATGACTCGAACAGAAAGTGGCGCAATGTTCATGTTTATCTCCATCAATTTAGTATATACATTATAGCAAAATTTTATCATTAAGTCAACGACAAAATTTCTATTAAATTCTATATATTTTGGACTATATCACAGAATTCATCAAAACACTTCTTTTGATGCTCAATATCTAATTCAATTCTTTCATTAGCTTTTAGCATTTTAAAAACTATATTACTAGTTTTAAAATCTTCCCATTTAATTTCTAAATCATCTATGAAGGCATGATTTAGTGCTAACTTTCCCCCTATGTTGATAACAACAAATTTTAAAAGGTTTAAAATTGAGTTTGTTGTATGTGGTGGGAAAAAACCATTTATGCTATATGTAGAAAAGAACTCACCTTTAATTTCTATATTGCTTGCGACAGTAGAATTCACATGAAAAGACTTAAACGTGTTTTCTTCAAACATTTCTGATACTTTTCTATGAATAATTTCAAATAGCTCATTAATAATAGTCTCATCAATTTTTTTATTAGGGACAAAAATTTGTAAACTTGTTTCTTTATATTTCAGCATGAATAGCTCCTGTATGTTTGATATTAGGTATTATAAGATTCGCATAAATAATGGTAGTTAAAGCAACAATTGATATTATAAAACTAAAGTTTATAATATCATATAATAAAAAGACAAAAAGAAAACCTATAGAAAACCCTAAATTTTTATAGAAAAAAACCTCTTAAGACGATAGATTTAAGAGGTTAAATAAGAAAAAAACACTATTCATTGAGAATGAAATACAAGTTTAGGAGTTAATAACTAACGTTTAAGCTTCCCATTTGTTTTTCAAGAAAAGTAATGCATTTCTAGGATTATCCCCGCTTTTAATATAACGATCCACAGTATAAATTATTTCTCTAATATCTTCAGTATGACATCTTTTGCCGTCAATAATTCCATTGATATCACTGTTCTGGCAATAACACTCAAGAGCAATTTTTTTATCGCTTTTATAAAATGAATAAAGCTCATTAAAAGCATTCTTCACTTTGTGACTTTTAGGAAATAGGTTTTTGTCATCCATCAGGTATTTAAGAACCTGTAAACGCATCCTATCACATGCTTCATCTCTACTTTCAACCTGAGTAGTTTCAAATTGAGATGATTGAATGAAAGTAAATTCATTACCTAAAATAGAACCTCGACCACAATACTTCTTAATATCATAAGAAATATTAGGGTTAGGGTGCTTTTTGTTAACAATAATGATGGATGACATATTCTACCTTTAGCTTAATAGAGAAATATTTTCGTGATGAATTCCTGATGTTCTTCCTGACTGCCATTGAATAAGAGGAATTGCTCGTTCTGGATCTTTATCATTTTGCGCGAAAGATCCCGCCCTTCAGGGTGGGGATGGATGGCGCGTCGTGCGAAACGCGACTGGGTTTCTTAGTCTAGTATAGCTGGAAAGCAAGTCCTTTGCAAGAAGCTATTTGTTTTACTTTATTAACGCTTTTGTCGGCTGTTTTGCCACAAGGTAATTTAAACCTGACTGCTTTCCCTAAGCTATGCGTTCCTGTAACCTTGCATAATTTACCTTCGTAGTGAATGGTATCATTTGGTTGTAGCGGGTAACGCCTACGACGAATCAGGTGCTTGTATAGCTTTTGCGAAAGATATGCTTAATATATATCAACCAGAAAGAGCATTTGTTTTAGATATTGCTATCACATTGTTTGGACCTAAGATTATTGAAGTCAATAATATTAATTCGTCTGGTTTTTACGCTGCGAATGTTGAAAATATTGTAGTAGCTATAGAAAACTCTAGTTTCTCTTGATGGTTCGTCTATTAAAAAACCGCCTAGTATGGCGGTTTTTTCTTAAATATCATTTTCGAATCTAGCAATGACAGCTTCAGGTGGGTTCTTGCTTTGTCTATTGCTTTGCATAATAAGTACATAAATAGAGAAAATAAAGAAACCTCCAAGTAGCATAAGGCAATAAGCCGTGACTTCACTCCCCGCCCTATCAGGCGAGGCTTCTTGCTTCATCGCTGTTGCGAGATTAAGATAACTTATTCTCGTCTTATACTAGCTCCACAATGTCGGCTTAATTGCCGAGGACGACAAGCCCTACCACCCTTACTGCTTATATAACTTCACATAACTCACTTGGTTTTCGTGATTCTGTAAAGTTATAATTCATATTATATATTTTATAAAACATAAAGTAAAGAAAAAACTTAGTTTTTTCGCGCCTTATATCACAGCCCTAGCGGGCGATGGTTTACGGCGCAATTAGCTAAGTAAAAGATTTAGGAATGAGAAACTTAACCAAACAGAAATCTCTAATAGACTAAAAACAGGCAAGGTCACTGGAATGTTAAAAGTTTGTAATTGCATAATGATTTCCTCTTATTGAAGTTAAAACTATAAATAGCTTTCTTCTTTTAGTCTAAAGTGAACGAGAGTCGATGAAACATCGAGAATTCTAGCCATATAGTTAACATCGTACCGACCTATACGAATAACCGAATAAACCATTGATGTTGGAAACAATAAGTGAGAAGCAACAATACTTGCATCTCCATCTTGATCATCACACTCAATAGGAAATTTTTTCTGAGTTTTAACTTCACCATCCTCTAAGTGACCAAGCAAGATGTGTCCAACACAATGAGCGATAGCAAAGCGTTGTGCTATTTCATCAAATTTTTCATTAACAGTAATAAAATATGCATTACTAGTTGTGTTTTTAAATACACAGCTAATAAAATCAACATCAGAGTCATAGTTAACGGACACGTTTAAATATTCTTTAACCTTAAAGAATAATTTGTGTTTTTGAATATATAAATTGTTGGCAACGAAAATAGGATCGATAGGAATGTTCGATTCTAAAGCAAGTTTTTCCACTAATTCTACGGCGTCTGATAAACTATACATATTTTTATCCTATTGAGAAAACTCCCTAATAGATAGGGAGTGTCTGAATGCAAACTCAATATATAGTATATACTAGACTGCTTTAAAAGTCAATCAATTTCAGCGCAATAAGGCTGAAGTTCGATAACATCCTCTAAGTCCAAGTTGATAGCAGTAGGTTTAGATAATTCTAAGCTTTCAATAGCTTTTTGCATACTATATTTTAAGGAACTTTTGAAAGATAAGCCTTCTGTCTCCATAACCTCATTACCATCAAATGAAAAATCTTTAAGTTCGATATCATTTTTGAAGGCAAAAATATCGTCTTTAGATAAAATTTTACCTAACAAGGTTAAGACAAAAAGTTTTTCATATTTGTCGTCAAAAAAATCTGAGCTAAAGGAATATCTATTATTAACTTTTTCAGTGGTATTTAGAATTTCATCATAAGTTTCTTTGAAAGCAATATTAAAAGTCTCATGATTCATAAAATTAATTAGACTATAAAATAAACTAGAGAAACCTGTCTTATTAAAAACGACACTAGCAGTAGATACATAGTAGGCATTTAACTTAACATGAGCGTGAGTATGTAAAACGTCCATTATGAAACCTCTTTGGTAGTGTTGTTATAAACATAGTCACAGATTTGTGACAATGGTAAGAATAAGTAATCATTAAACAAACTATAAACAGTGTTATCGATAATAACATTTAAATAATAATTGTTATCAATCAATTCATAATCAATAGTTCGATCACTATCTCCCCATGCAAGTTTTCTTACCATACTTTTGAAAGTAGATCCACCTGCATTATTGACAGCAACTTCTGTTTTTACAGGGTTTTGGATTGATTCAGAAACATCTATTTGCCTAAACATTTTATGAAAACTAGGAGCAAAGATATTTCGAAAATCCTCTTCTGTCGTTGAGTCATAAATAGTGATCGAATTGAAAAGACCATCTATTAAGTCATTAAAATCTTTTATATCGATAGTCAATAAACAAGATTTTAAAATATTGATTTTGGAAATATCAACAAGAATTTTTGCTTTCTCAGACTTTTTCTGGGGATACAAAAGCTCTTCTTTCTCAAGTTTTTTAGAAATCAGATTCAAGGAAGCAACGATGTATTGAAGATACATGGAGCTTCCGTCAGAAGCGTCTTTATATTCTGGTAATATAATAGAAAAACCATTCATACAGAATCCTCTATGTGGACACGAATACTATCTACATGTAGTTTTCATGTTTATTTAAGTTTGGAATAAAATAATCTCACTAATATAAGTATATACTAGTGAGAACGGTGTGTCAAGATTGAGATAGAAATATCAAGAATTATATAGATGATTTTTATCTAAACTTTCAACAAGATTAATAGCGTTAATATGATGTTTATAATGATATAGTATATAGAAAAGCATACAATAAGTCAATATATAACTAAGCAGAATGTGATTATGAACCACCGAAATTTCCCCGACATAGAAGAGCGGGGAAGATGTTAAATAGTAAATTTTGATATAAAGCTAAGTACTTTGGCTACATTAGTAGAGTCATGTTGTCCACAAGAAGAACAAACAAAGACACCAATTTCTTCATCAAAGTGACTACTAGGGTGATGACACGATAAGGAGTATGAATTACATCTATTGCAAGCAGGATTTTCTACATCTTCATTGTCATCAATAAACCAGAGTTCTCCACAGTCATTACATCTTAAAACAGGAGAGTCGTATTTATTCAAGTATTCTTTTTCTTCAGTAGACATGTTCTGCACCTTTAAATTTATTATTTTGCCGGTATTCTACCACCTTTTGAAATAAAAAAACAATATTTAATTAAAGAAAGCGAGTCAAAACATTCATCCCTTCAATAGCATCTTTTGAGATAAAAGCTTTACATTGATATAACATAGGTAAAACGTCTAACATTTGTTTGTTCTTATCAATAATGATTATTTTTTCTTTATCTCTGTGTTGTAAAATTAGTTGATTTACAGGCCACACAGAAAGTGATGTTCCGACAACTATAATATGATCTGCTTCTCTCAGAATCTTTGCAGATTCATTTAAATAATGTGGCGTTTCATCAAAAAGCACCACATTTGGTCTCAATTTACCATTTGTTTGTGGGCAACGTTCGTCATCTTGTATGTTTGTTGTTCGTTTATCAACAACTTTGGAATTACCTGTTGTTCTCGTTTCAAAGATATTTCCATGAAGGTGATAAACCATTTCTGTTCCAGCACGTTCATGAAGATTATCAATATTTTGAGTAATTACAGTTACATCATATTCATCTTGAAGCTTAGCTATTGAGTAGTGAGCTTCGTTTGGTTTTGCTAAGTTAACTTTTTGACGCATTGTATTGAAGAACCCATTAACAACGGGAAGATTGTTTTTAACTGCAAGAGATGTAGCAACCTCATTTATATCATGGTCGTTCCATAATCCATCTTCCATTCGATAGGTTGGTAAGCCACTATTGACACTAACGCCAGAGCCAGTGAAGAATACAATTTTCTTTTTCATTAAATGCCTATTTTTAAATATTAGTTGATTTCGGGATTGCTTATATAACTAATGATCATGTGGTAGTCCAAAAGACTCGAATAAGAAGATTTCTCAAAACAGTTTTGAATTTCAGTTAACGCTTCGTCTTTCGTTTTTAACGTTTTATATCAGTTATGTTCAGTGTTAATTTCTGAACTGGGAATATACTCAATAGCGAGATGGGAATCTAAAAGAGTAGATAGTTTATACTTATCGAATAAAGCAAGGATGCTGTTAACAGCTTCTTGCTTGTTGTTTATCTTGGTCTCAAGAATGATATCATAACCAGCTATATAAAAATTTAGTATTTTCACAATAAAAAAAGGATCTGAGAAAAATTCTTCTCCAATAATTAGAGTATCAATAGCACCATGTCGTACACCTAGTAAAAAAACTTCTTCACTTTCTTCAACACTTGAATCGTCATTTCCATATTTGAAAACATCTGAATCTTTTTCTTTAAAGAAACTATAAAGTTCCTCATTAGAAAGTATTCCTATCGTTCCAAGCGGAATACTGTTTTCTGGTATTTGCTCTCTTTTCTTTATGTAATTTAAAACTTTATTAACATCTTCGTTTCTACTCATTACTAAAAAGTTATTCGCCATAATGTTCCCTCTCATGATCTAATATTTAATAGAACTTTTATAACACGAAAGGGAGTTTTGTCAATAGCTAAAATTTTAGCTATAGTTTTTAAATATAAAAATATCAACCATACAGTTGACCACTATTGTATGAAATAGGAATTTCAGGCCATAGATACATACTACCAACCATGCAAGCTAAAAAGGGTTCCTGGCTATCAATACCATGTTCTTTAGGCATATTAGTTGAATATGAAAGCTCTAGTGAGTCAGCTTTATTTTGATTACAAAAAGAACACATAGGTTGCTTGTTGCTAAGGCTATTAGTTCCTCCATGGTAACGAGGAATAATATGATCCATAGTAAGCATATACATATCTTTTGTAAACAACCTAGGTATGTTGTGACCTGCTTTACAGCAAGTAATAATAATATACTCTGCTTTTTTAGAACAACTTACACATGTCGTTCCTTTTTTGGCAAAAAACTTTAAATTTTCTTTTTTGCCGTATTTTTGGAATTTTTCCATTCCAAATACTTGAGAAACTCTCAGTTGATAACGTTTAATAAGTTTTTTCTTGTCGTCAACCGATAACAAGATTTTCTTTTCATTAAGTTTTTTACTTATTTCAATGTTTTTCACATTCATACATTTTTCGCAACAAGTCTCCAAGTTGTTTTTGTCCCTAATACCACCTTCACTTCGAGATTTTATCATTCGAGAGAAAAAAGGTGTTAGGTTGTCGTCAACAAAAATGTAAGAAACAGTATTGCTATTATTAATTGTTTTAAATAGGTGATTGCAAACACTTTTACAATGAGTGCATGTATAGTCATCTCTTTTAAAAATCTCTTTATGCTTAGATAGTATGGTTTCGGAGTCAGAATCAGAAAATGGCAATTCTTCCATGAAATAGAATTCATCACCGATTTTTTGACCGATACTTGGTTTGATATACATCGCTGAATTTTTAGAAAAGCTCATTCTCTAGCCTTAATGTAGTGTTTCAATTAGTATATGCTAAACAGCTATTTAAGTCAATATATTTAGGAAGTATGTATAAAAAAAGGCAAGCTATTAAAGCTTGCCTTTTCAATAATGGATTAAGCCTTCTTGTATACAACAAGACCATCAGGTGTTTCCATCAAAATATCATTTTCAAGTGCATTATGATAAATTTTCATTAACCCTATGCTCTCATTGACTGCAAAATCAACATCATCATCAGTCATAGAAACGCCCATCGTGTTGCGAGTATAACCTCTAATAGTATCACCCTCATAGTGGACTTCGCTGATTCCAGATGTGTAATATTTTACACCATCATGAGTTGATTCAGAAATGACAAAATGTGGCTTCCAGTAATTTTTCTTGCTCATATAAAACTCCTTGTTAAAGTTTTACATAAAGCCTCCTTAATTTTGTTGATTAATATTTAAAATTTTCTAAATGTTTTTTCTATCTAAGAACCTATATATTACAATATTGAGAACAAAAAGTCAAGAAATATTAAAAAATTCATTATTGTATATATTATTATTGACAATGGTGGTTAAATAACCTATAATAAGTTTTTATTTCAATTAAATTAAATTTATAAGGAGGTTCTTATGACGCTATTTAGATAAATCTAAGAGGAAAACGTTATGAGAAAAAATCAAAAAATATTCTTATCTTCTTCACCAGAAGAATTCGGAACTATATGCACATGCGTAGAAACACCAAAGAAAAAGGATGTTAAGAAAAGTGGTTATCTAGATGTGGAAGCAGAAGTTCGCATAACTGATTGCTATAAACCTATTAATTTAGAATTCAGTTTCGATTCGAAAGAAAAATACTTGAAAAGAAAAGAAAAAGTGAGAACTCTGATAAAAGCCTTAAAGCAATTCGAAAAAGAAATGGATATGGGGTATAGAGATTTCCAAAAACTGAAAGAGTATCAAAAAGAAATAGAATAAGATTAAATTATCGGAGGCGCTACTAAGCGCTTCTATTATTTTGAAATCAATAATGTATGACATGTTTATTTCACCATAGGCAGGAGAGAAGAAATGGAAAAGCAGGAAATAGACGGTTTTTCACGGCTAAAGATGGATGATTTTTTCGGTAATAGTAGCGATGCGAGAATAACAGGAACTTGGTATAACATCCACTGGACGCCTGATCCATCTAGTGCTGAAAGAATTAACATCGGTGTTCTTTTTGTTAACAAGCAAAAGAATGAACACGAATATCGATTTTTAAATGAAAATCAAGCTGACTTCTTCAATTTAGTTTATGGAGAAACGGCTGGGTTTCATGTTAAACTAGCTATCAATGTAGCAAAAGAAATTATTGAAGATGCAAGTGAGAGAGCTTATTTAGATATCGAACGAAATATGCCTAACTTGAAAATAACTCAAGGTGGATATGTAGCCGATTATACAAAAAATGATATTATCAATCGTCTTTTTGAAGATATTACTTATAAGAAAGTATGGGATGATTTGATCTCGTAGGCAAGAAAAAGCCAGCTTGTTAAAGCTGGCTTTTTAAAAGTTTAATAAAGTCTAGAAGGAAGCTCTTTAATTTGCCCACAACTTCCATCACCGCTTTCGTCAGTTTCCCACCAGTCTGCCATAGGTGGACTAACCCAAGCTGTCATCTGAGAACGTTTCTCTCCACAGCCTACACACTGAATTTTATAACCAGAACGGTGGGTCTTTCTCCATCCTTTGTGGATTCTAAAACCAAGTTTTCTAAGACACTTTCTAATTAATCGAGACATGATGGGATAGCTCCTATAGCTAATAGCAAAGAGATTTAAATCTTATTTCCTAGAGCAGCATTCCACATTTTCCATGCTAACTCAATATTTTCATCTAAATATTCTTTAGGGAATCCAGATTCTTCACCTTTTCTTTTTAAACTAGATCCAGAAATATTTTCTTCTCTTAAAGCTCTTTCAAATAAAACTCGTTGTGACATAGTATATACCTCTAAGGTTTAGGTTTCAAGTCGTTGATAACAATTTGCTTAAAATAAACTAGTTTCTAATTTTGAGAACAAGCGTTCTGCGGAAATCAACAAGCGTTTCAATTAAATCATCATATAGAGCAATATTTTTATTCAAAAAGTAAATAAAAGTTTTCTCAAACTCTAAATGCTTTTCATACTGATTAAGAATTGACATTAATAAACCAAATTCATGCTCAGCCAATTCGTACTCACTATTAATCTCTTCATTTTCCAAATAGAAGCATACCGAATCAATAGCTTTATTGACAATCGTTTGAATATATCGAATATCAGCACCAGATAATGTATCTACATCAAGGATCATTAAATTAATGAATCCGTTAAAAGATGAAGTAAATAAAAAATGGATATTATCAATCTTAGATTGCATTGTTTTCTCCTTATGTATGCTTCCAAGTATAAAGGCATACATCGTTATCATTGAAGAGAAAATGAATTTGTGATTCTAGTTTTGTTTCCACAAAATCCACCTAAAACCTCCCGCTAGTATGCGGGAGGTTTTTGTTTAAGAATTGTCTTCAATTTGAAGAGTTTTGATATTCTCGTAGTCAAAATTAGCCATGTACTCTTCGAGCTTTTCAATAAAGGTATCAATTTGCTCATCTGTTGCTTGCATAAAGGCTTCAATAGGAGCTTCACCGACAAGCGCAACACCACAATAGTCTCCATTAGGCTTGTTGGTGGCAACAGCATTAAGTTCTGCTTTTAATGCAGGCGGACAAGCATAGCGTCCGGGTGCATCAAGGTGATGATTAAAACCACGATAAAATTCAACCATATTAGTATCAAGGTTTACGATATACGCAAATTCACAGAAAAGCGAATCATACAAGAAGCCTTTCGCATCCGTCATGTAACGGAGCGGATTTTCTTGACGGCAATAAGGTTGAATAGACCCTTGTGACTCACGAAGAATACTATACCAGTCATCACCCTGACCAACAGAGGTGTTAGTAAATTCTTTCAGGTTTGCAATCTCTTCAGGAGAAAGTTCTGGAACATCAGATGCATCAACCATTGAGATTCTACGCACATTTTCATGAAGAATATTTAAGTCAGAAATAGTGGTTAGATCCTTAAGAAGCTCTTTACCAAGATATGAAGGATAGGAATCCATGTGATTATAGGAAACTTTTTCTTCGCCATTCACGATAAAACCAATAGCACCGCGAGTACCCATATATAGCTCCTTTCGTTTCGATATTTTATGTATATATAATAGCAACAATTACTGAAAAAGTAAAGAGGTAAAATAAGTTTTTTAGCTTGAATTATGGTTTTTTATAGTTTATTATAAAGATAGGTATAATTATTAAGGGAAGGGGTGTTAGATGAGTAAGTATATGTGTTGGCGATGTTTTTTCATTAGTGAGCTAAAGGAGTTAAAGGATCCAAAGTTGAAAGCAAAAAGGAAGGGGTCAAGTTCCTTGTGTTGTCCTGCTTGTGGAAGAACGACATTTTTGAAAATATAAAAAGGCTCAGTTAAGAGCCTTTTTGTATTATTCTTCTAGATTATTGGGTTCGTATCCTGTTCTCCCTGAATAAGAGGTAATAGCATCCTTTGTCGCATGGCTAATTCGACTAGCGACAGAAGTAATACTAGGACGAGCTGAATCACGACTACCAACTAGGCTTACAATAGCCTCATGACAGTTAACTAAGTCTCTCTCATACTTTTCTGCTAGGTCTCTGTAATGTTCTAGTTGCTCTTCAGTGCTTAGGTTAGATATATCAGATTGCATAGGATACCCCTTTTGTATTCAATAATGAAACAAAAGTTAACACAATAGAATACGAAAGTCAAGTACTTTCGCTAAATTAGTATGAGCTTTTTACTGTTTTAGTAAGATTTTTTTGATATCAGATGTGGATAGCTTCTTATCTTTGAAGTAAAAGGTATGTTCTTTGCTTAATAATTCTTTCTTATTAGATTGACCAGATAAGATATTATTAGCTTCTTGATGAGCAAAATCCTTTACTTCTTCTGGTGTGCTTCCAGTTTTTTTAGCTATTGAGACGCAAGTTCTGCCGAATTTTAGGTTGTTGAGTTCTTTTAGGACGCGATGGTATTCCTCATATTTTACATACTCACCATTAGGGGTTTCATAACAGATAGCTTTATGTTCTGAATGGTCGCCACTATGTGATGAAATTCGAGTTTCGGGAGTGTATCGTTTTACCATCAGAATTCCTTTTTAAACATTGTAGGTGAAGAGTCCCCCGCTAGCTACATCAATCACTCAATCAAGACACTTATAGCTGCTGCCTTCCGGCCCTGACTCGTTCACATCCGATTAATGAAAGAGAACCAGCAGGGAACAGTATTATTATACATCCCCGTCTTGTTTTTGTAAAGAACTATCATTCGAAATTAGGATTCCAAACATGAATAGAAGTATGATAGTTGGCATCAATGATTTTCTCAATCAACACATCCTCCATACATTCAATAGCATGGTCGTCTTCCATGTATTGACGAAATTGGGAACAGGTGATGTCAATAAGATAATCTCCTATCTCAATCCAGTAGTGAAGAGGGTTGAAAACCTCGTCGCCATCGTCGGTAAAAACGGGGATATCAATATCAACAGTACCTTGAGTCAACTCAGGGTTGAATCCTGCCTTTTTAAAGCGCCTAAAAAGCTCCCTAGAAGCTTCTAGGCAATAACCTTCGAGTAAGTCATCATCATTGTTGTCAACAAGCTCTTGACGTAGTTTTAGTGCAATATTATGACAATTAAATAAATCCATGATTAAAACCACCTTTGCTAAGATCTTACAGACCTTCAAAATCAAACGCTATCTATCCCCGCAATAAAGAGCGGGTAATTCAGCGTGTTTTACATGTAAAATAACTAATATTTAACAATATATTGTTTAATGTAGATGATTATTCTCTGTAATTTTATCATCAATACAAAAACCTGAAACATTAAGGTAATTAGATAATTCTGAAATTTCAAAAGCTATTCTTTCTTGTGTTTCCTCCCTAAAGTCAAGGGACTGCCAAACTACTGCATCTATTGGTTTACCTGAAATTTTATTTTTCATAATAATGCTAATCTCATTATCTTCATTAAGAGAAGATGTAGAAATAGTTAATTCATCTGGCTTTAGATTAAGCCTGTCGATGGCTGACAAAAAAGTAGTGCGAGCAGCTATGGCATTGAATTGAAAAACCCCATCTTTAATTCCGTCAAAATAAGTGTTAGGTAATCCAACATGAGTAGCATTATCACTGTTGTGATAATATTTCCCAAGAATGTTAGACATTTCTTTTATCCATTTATCAGCATAGAGAATTAAGTTGTTATATTCTTCATCAACTTCATTGTAAAAATCAATATTATCACCTATAAAAGCTCCAACAAGAAAACGGATAGATAAAGTTGGTTGGTTTATAGATTTGCTTCTGTTTATTTTATTTAATCTTTTTTGTAAATTATTATTTACGTTAGAAACATAATTTAAATAATCTTTATGTAAGTTGTATGCGCCTAAATAGGTAATAGGAAGATCATCTAACGAAAAAAAAGTTTTAGAAAGTAGAGAACTATCTTCTGGATTAATAAAACCATAATCCCTAAAAGATTTCATAATGCTATTAAGATCTTTTTCAGTTAGCTCATTTTTCATATTATCATCTAAAATACCAATAATAGGAATAATAAAAAGTCTTGATGTTTCTATTTCAACATCTCCGTTATTTCTGCTTATAGGAATATCTTTTTCTGTTGAAATATTCTCGAACAACAAACTGAGAATTGAATATTGATCATAATTACTTTTTTTATAAGTATGATATAGAGCACTATCAGATCCTGAATCCAATTGTCTTAATACTATTTCCTCTATTTTTTGGTAAGAATTTAGATCATCAGATTGAATAATTTTGTTAGATAGTGTCAATAGTCTTTCAGAAACATTTAAGCTTTTAGATTTTTGTTTCTTACTAGGTTTTCTATTTTTTGTACGTGACATATTAATAACCTTTTAGTATTCATTGGCTTGCATTTGGATATAATCGAAATTTAATCGCTTTCTGTATTACTCACCTTGTCTTAATTAAAGCTCTATTGTATAACATGTGGAAACAAAAGTCAATAAAGACTTCGTTTTTTAGCGCTTTATGTCCCCGCCCGAATGGGCGAGGGTTTACGGCGCAATTCACTAAATATTTCAAATCTCATTAAAATAATCCTATATGGAAAAGGTTTCATTGATTAAAAATAAGTATTTACACGTCTATTAATGCGGAAAAATTGTTGTTAAAATAATTTGCAATAAGGCTGAATTTCAATAACATCTTCAAGATCTAAATTAATACTAACAGGCTTAGAATACTCCAAGCTTTCAATAGCTTTTTGTAAGCTCTCTTTTAAAGTGTTTTTAAAAGACTCTCCTTTTATCTCAATTATACCACTATCATCAAAAACAAAATCTTGTAGTTCGATATCATTTTTAAAAGTAAAAGGGTCATCATTTTCTAAAATTTTCTTCAATAATGTGATGACAAACAGTTTTTCATAATTTTTATCAAAGAAATCTGGACTAAAAGAGTACTCTGTCTTCACTTTATATTTAGTGTCTAATATTTCATCATAGGTTTCTTTAAAAACTTTATTGAAAAAGTCATAATCAATAAAATTAATTAAATTATAAAATAATTTTGAAAACCCAGTTTTATCCAACATAAAGCTTGAACTAGAGACAAAACGAGAATTTAAACGAACATGAGCATGAGTATGTAAAGTAGTCATTATGACACTCCTTTCTTAGCATCATTATATAAATAATAACAAATTTGATATAAAGCCAACCATAAGTAATGACTAATAGAACTATGGATAGTACTATCTATCATGCTATTTAAAGAATAGTTGTCTTCAATAATTTCATATTCAATAGTTCTATCGATATCTTCCCATGCCAACTTTCTTGCCATGCTTTTGAACGTAGAACCACCTGTGTTATTGTAAGCAATTTCTGTTTTCACAGTGTTATTTAAAGAGTTACATACATCAATCTGTCTAAACATTTTGTGAAATTTTTCACAGAAAATGTTTTCATAATCTTTTTGTGTCAAAGAGCCATCAATAGTTATTGAATTGGAAATACCTACCATAAGATCATTAATATCTTTAGTGTTAATAGTAAGTAAGCAACCTTTTAGAATCTTTATTCCAGCAATATCCACAAGAATTTTTGACTTTTCAGATTTTTTTTGTGAGTGCAAAAGTTCTTCATTCTCTAATTTTTTAGAGATAAGGTTTAGTGAAGCAATAATGTATTGTAGATATATAGGACTTCCATCAGAAGCGTCTTTGTAATTTGGTAACATAATTGAAAAACCACTCATAAATTAATTCCTATATATTGTGACTTTACTCCCCGCCCTATAGGGCGAGGCTTATTGTTTCATCGCTGATGCGATAATAGAGGGAGCTATTCAGCTAGCCTTGTTTTCACAAGCCCCGGCCTTCAGGGCGGGTTGGCATAATGCTTTAATAAGTATGTACTAGGTGGCTATTTAAGTTAATGCATTTAATGAGCATGTATTTTAAACTACATAATCAATAAGGTGGTGCCTCGCAGGGGATTCGAACCCCTTGCAACAAGGTTAGCAATCTCGTTGCCTTACGCCTACAGCGAAGCATTTATAAGGTAATTATACACAAAATAATGTAATTAGTCAAGATTTTTTAAGTATTTTAGTTTTTTTAGTTGATGGTTTCGTTTGAAACTATTAAAAGATTCGATATCTTGGAAATGTTGTGTTCCAAAATATTTTAAATACGAATTATCATTATTGATAGCAAAAGAATAGTAGTCATTTAAAACATCAATAGCTTCATTTAAAAGAGATATATTTTTCTGAAAAAAAACATTTTCACTTGACTCAGTTAAAGCAGTATAACACTCTTTAATTTTGTTATAATCCTCAAAGGTGAAGTATGCGTGTTTATTAGTATTAACTGGGACACTATTATTTGAGTCAACATAAAAAGAAACAGAGGTTTCATCAAATTTTAACATAACTTCTTCAAGATTGGTTTTTAACACATTGACTGTTTCTCGTTGAGCATCAATATTGGAAGTAACATTTAAAAAGTCGTCAAGCAGTTTAGTTAGAAAAATTTTTTCCACTCTAATTAGTTGATGCATTTTATTAATCTCCCGCGAAAGATCCCGCCCTTTAGGGCGGGGTTGTTGATATTAGGTATTTTTGTTATTAAAACGTCTATCTACTTCTTCTTTACTAATCTCAAACTTCCCCATGAAGTTATAAAACTCTTGAGAACTGTCAAAGCTAACTTCTTTAGCATTAGGGGTGTCCATCTCAATCACGGAAATCCAATAATCATCATTTTGAGCAATATAATTCTGCCCCTGATTATCTTCCACATCTTTAAAATGTTGATAAACTTTTTTTGGATCTGTTGAGATAAAAGAAGTTTCACAGTATATAATAGACATGAATAGATATTTCATAAGCCCCCCTTTTAATAAATCTTAGTATGAAAGAATAACACGACGATTTTTGGCATACTGTTCTTCTGTGTTTCCACGAACAGCAGGAACCTCTTCACCATACCCAACAACTCTCATTTGGTTGGATGGAACATTCATAATCATCATGAATTTTTTAACAGAGTTTGCTCTACGCTCGCTAAGCGCCATGTTGTATTCACGAGTTCCACGCTCATCAGTATGGCCTTTCAGTGTTAATTTTGCATCCATGTGTGCTTTCAAATATTCAGCATGTGAATAAAGCATATCAGAATATTCTTCTCCAATACGATCACTGTCGAATGCAAAATAAATAGTTCTATCTAGTGGAATTCCATCGCTATCTACTTTGACTCCAAACCTGTTGGTCTGCTCGCCTAGCCCTGTTGCTTTAACTCCGCCACCATCATTCACGCCGGTTGCACTAGCACCAGTAGAAGAGGTGTCTGAGCCATTCTCATATTGAGAACTGCCATCCTGTCCACCACCCATGCTAGAACAACCAGCAAGAACAGCAAGAGAAAGGGATGCAATAGCGACCTTGAGGGGTAAATGTGTTTTCATATTATAGCTCCTTTAAAAATAAAATCGAAAGATATATTATCTACAGAAAAGATAGTGAAGTCAATCTTTTAAATTTTCTGAGATATTATCAAATTCTCTTAGCGATGCTACAGATCGTTCATAATGCTTGTTTCCTTTTAGGTCAAAATTAACCTCATTAGCAAGCTTTTCCATAAGTCCAACTTTATAACGAGCAGTAATAAGAACTAACTCCATTAGCCTTTTATCATTGTAAGCAAAAGGAAATAACTCATATTGACTATCACCAAAAGAGCTAGAGTAAATAAGATCACTAATATTTCGCTCTAAAACATCACCATAAATAGAAACGACTTTATCAAAGTGAGCCTTAACATTGCGTTCCAAGTTGAAGTCAATTTCAAGTAAGTCTTTTAAGTAATACTTCTTGATTTCATTAGAGAATATAACTTCGATAATCTCTTTTTTGCCCATGTCAGTGTATTTGTGGGCATGTAAGTCATAAAGGATACCCGAGGATAAATCACGAACTTTAGACTCAACTTCTTCCTGAGTTACAATAGGTTCATTGAAAATAGCCAGCATACCTTTTTCTTTACATTCATCTTGGTAGCCATTGCCATTAGTGAAAAATAGATGATCTAGAACCGCTAATGGGTTAGAGAAAATAGTACGATATAGTGTCATTTTGTTCAAGACAAAATTGTGAGATAAATCAAAAGCTTCTTTAGATAACATCTTTTTTCCTCTTTATCATTTTTCCGCGAACTACCCCGCCCTTCAGGGCGGGGTGGTTGACTTAGATCTTTTGGTTTTGTATATATTAGTTGAATAGAGGCCATATGTCAATATATTAAGCCTCTATTTGAGTTGTTAGTGGATGTAGTCGAATGTTTTTTCTTCAAGTTCTTTGTTTATCTCTTCTAGCTTTTTATGATAATTAAACATTTTTTGTCTCAAACTAATTTTATCTAAATTGCTAGATGAGTCTATATTATGAGTAAGCATATTCATATATATTTCTATATAATTGCTATGTTCTTCTTTATTTAAAGTAGAAGATAAAGAGTTTGCAAAAAATTCTTTGAAAAAACCATTAGTCTTAAATTGTTTAATCTTATTTTTCATAGTTTCAGATATTTCTATTTTGTTGTCATCAATAAAATCAAGCAAGCAATTTAATTTTTTAGCTTTAGTTTCATAAGATATAGACACAAAAAGAAGAGCTAATACATAAAGATATAAAGCTGTATTACTTAAAGCAAAAAAACTATTTGCATAAGAAGGCAAATCTAGCAACCCCATAACCCCAACAACGAATAATACACAGAGGAATTTTTTGAAATCTTTGTATTTAAATTTGTCATGAGATTTAATAAACATTATTAAAGTCAATGGCACAAAACAATAAATAAACAAAATAACTTTAATTAAGTTAAATGAAAGATGTGTTTTTTCCGCTAAATTAGCACTTATTTCATCATAGTGTTGAAAAGCATCAATAATATTTAAAAGAACCGCTGAAACAACTAAGAAGATAAAGTAGTAGTAAAAACGTTTTTTAAAATTATTATTGCTGGCAATAATTTTTATCTTCCTAATGACCATTCTATATATAAAAAAGAAATTTTTAACACTTTTATTTGTTTGTTCTTCTTTAAATACCGTTGGAAGGTTATCTAAAAATAAAACAATTGTTTTAAATAAGACTAATCCTATATATAAATAAGATAGTGACGTAAAAACATTAATAAATATAACATCGCTATATGAAATTGTATCTGCACTAATAAAGCCAGTGGCAGTAGATATAAAAAACAATAAAGGCACAATAAAGAAGTGTTTTTTGTTTTTATCCCTATATAGAAAACTAAAAAACCTTTTTGATATTTTAGACATCTATCGTCCCCTTCTTTTGTTCTTCTGAGTGTTTAATTATATTTTGAGATAGATTATTATAGTCGGCTAACTCATCTTGAATAAGAGTAAGCTTTTTATTATGTAAATTTAAAAATAAATTTTCATCTATATCTTTATGTTTTTTTAATCTTTTTTTGATTTTTTTTAAGCTATATAAAGAACCTATGTGTTTTAATATATCTTTTTTTGTTATTTTTTCAAAGTCTAATATATATTTTTGTTCAAGTTTGATTTTATTTTTTCTAAAAAAAATAGAAATATGACCATAATGAAGTGCAATATTTATTACATCGACTATGTTTGAGATTAATATATACAATATATTAAAAAAAAGAGCTATGCTAACGATTAAACGTGGAATGAAATCTTTTCCATAGGTTTGATAATTTGATATATCTCTTAGTTTTTCTATCTCTATTGAGATATTTCCATTGATTTCAAAAATCACATTGTTGCCAATATAATACAAACCTACGGAAAATAAAGTTAATACAAATAATCGATACAGTATTGTTATTTTACTTCTAGATAAAATTGCCAAAATTCCAAACATTCACTAAGACTCCTTTAGTTAACGTATAGCTTTGTTCTCAAAAAAACGATGACAATCATTTAAAATATTAGTTGATTCAATTAAAGAAGATACGTCCAAACGATATAAAATCTTCTTTATTCCATTGTTTTAAAATATCTACGTCATTGTTTTTTAAGTGTTTAGTATCAACTCGACCACCATAGTCCACTGCTTGAGTTTCCAAAAAAAGCAAAAGGCTTAATTCTTCTTTGCTCATAGTATCTAATGTTTTTGCAGGTAATGTGGTTGTCATAAAAACTTCATTTGATTTAAATTAGTTTAATCTTTAATAAGAACAATTTCATAGCGATAAGCGATATCATTATGATCAAAGAATGAAATTCTACCCTGATTGTAAGTCATAACATGAATATAGTCTTCCACTGAATCAAACAAAGATGAATCACCTCTCTTCTCTAGTTCTTCAATCTGTTCTTCTTTAGTTTTTTTCAAAAACTCCATTAAAGAAATATCAGCTAATGAAAAATTAATGGATTCTATATTCTGTAAATGATGTCTCTTTTTTAATTCAGACATCCCTTTACAAGCGCCTTCTAATGATCTATGTAGACTAATAAGCTCAAAACCAGCTTCATAAATACAAGAACAATAAAATACACCTATAAGGTAGTCTACTCCGAGAATCAATTCTTTATTTTTAGCCATATCTATCCTATGTTAATAATTTAATTTTAAAACCTAAGCAATATTTATAACTAGGGTTTTCACTTTTGGTATCGGTAAAGTCAGCAGGAACAACATACTTAGTGAATTTAATTTCTTCAATAGTTAAATAATCTTTTAATACTTCGTCATTTTCAAGTTCGCTTTCAATACTTTTTTTACTTTATGAGTAGATATAAAATTCCTTAATCTTCGTTTAAAATGAGTTCACGACGAATTTTCTCTTTAACAATGGTTCTAACATGTTGATGTTCTTTCTTTTTGTCCCTAGAACGAGCTTTTTTACTAAGACGAGATTTGTAAGTCTCAGCAGGATATAGATCATGACCTGGGCAACATCCACATACTTTTGGCTTGTGCATCATGATTTCTCTTTTCATCTTAAAATACTCTTTTAATTAGTTATTTTGATTTTTTGAAGAGTTTCTTTTGTGATTCTTTTGATATCAACTTCTGTATTTGTATCCAACTCTCCCAATGATGCTAAAGCAGGATTATCCCATTCACCGCTGATACGTGCATTGATTGCTTTCAACGCAGTTTCCATAGCCTGATAGTTATCTTTAAGTGTTTTTAATTCAGGCATAAGATCTTCTGGTTTTTGCTGGATAAGATATTCAGGCTTAAATGTTCGTTGATTAGTAGACATGGCACTCTCCTGTTTGGTGTATATATAATAGCAAAGCCAAAGCACTTAGTCAATAGATTAATATTTATTTTAAAAATAAGTGGACATGGATTTTTAAACAATACATACTTATTTTTAATAGATTTACTTCTATCAGGCGGGACTGTGAAGTTGGAAGCTTCGTCCGTGACCGCATAGCGGTTTAGGGCGGAGAGCAATGATTATAGCAAATAATTTAAGAAAAAGTATTTTTGGTCGATATACTATTTCAGTAAACAAATGGAGAAATATAATGGCGTCAATTACAAGTTTAGGTATAGGTTCTGGTTTAGATCTTAATGGCTTGCTTAATCAATTAAATACAGCAGAGAGATCTAGGTTGAAGCCTATACAGGATAGTATTGTAAAGGAGCAAGTTAGAATTTCTGGCTATGGTCAGTTTAAAAGTGCATTATCAGATTTAAATGACGTTATAAGTCGTTTAAAAGATCCTGAAACTTTCAATAGTAAAACTGTTGAAGTGGATGGTGAATCTCTTTCTGCTTCAGTTAGTGATGGCACATTGGATGCAACCTATGATATTAACGTTACACAGTTAGCAACAAGAGGTAATGTTGCCACTAATGGTTTTGATAGCAAAACAGATGATGTTACTAGCACAGATTCAGAAATCGTTATTAAATTTAATCAAGAAGATGATATTACACTCAATATTGCTGTCAATAGTTCTTTAGAAGACATAAGGGATGAAATAAATAATAATGTTGAAGGTATTAAATCATCTATATTATTCGATGGTTCTCAGTACAGGCTAACGCTATCTTCTGAAGAAACTGGTTCCAAAGGCTCTGTATCTAGTGTTGAGATAGTAGGTATAATGAATACTGAAGTATCTAATATTGGTCAGGATGCTCGTTTCACTGCTAATGGAATATCTATTACTAGCCCTACGAATAATATTGATGGTGCTATTGAAGGTTTGACTATGAATTTGAGTAGTATAGGAAGTAGCTCATTAACTATTAAAAATGATGACTCTTTAATAAAAGAAGCTTTAACTCAATTTGTAGAGTCATATAATGGCTTTAAAGATAGAATGGATAAGTTAACCGCTTTTGATATTGATAGTGGTAGCTCTGGTTCGCTTAATGGTGAGCATACGGTTAGAAGTGTTAGTAACCAACTAAGTAGGATGGTTTCATCCACTAGCGGAAATGAAAGAATTGATATGTTGGCTGATTTAGGGATATCAATTACTGATGATGGCCGTTTGGAAATTGATGAAAATAAACTCGATAATGAAATTGGAGTCAATAAAGACAATATTGTTTCCTTTTTAACTAATGAAGATTATGGGTTTGCTAATAAGATGGGTGATATGATTGATAAAACCTTGAATTCAACAGGTATGATAAGTAATGCTATCACTAGCTCGGAAAATAGAATTGAGAGCCTAAGAGACCAGTATACAAGGTTTGAGAGCAATATAGAAAAGAATATTGATAGATATAGAATTCAGTTTCAACAATTGGATTCAATGATTGCTCAAATGAGTCAAACAAGCAATTATCTTAATCAGCAGTTAAGTCTATTAAGTACAAGCTCAAATTAATTAATTAACCGCCTTATAGGCGGTTTTTTAGTCGTTTAGAAAACAAAAAAGCATCTAGATAAATCTAGATGCTTTTTTGTAGCAAAGACACTTGTAGTATTGTTTATCATTTTGCGCGAAAGACCCCGCCCTTCAGGGCGGGGATGGATAGCGCGTCGTGCGAAGCACGACTGTACTTTCTTAGTCTAGCTTAAATGCAAGCCC
>JGI12218J13221_1000028_pt1 | contig 23405 bp, 28 predicted proteins | sample DeeseametaMP0203_FD_13221 | JGI IMG/M metagenome (IMG submission 13221) | reverse complement strand
GGTTACAGGGTCGATGGTCACGGCAATACTTCTTAGGCAATTCTTTTCTAATACGCAATATATTCTTCGGTTTTTTCTCTTTAAAACCTTGTCCACGGCGAGCGATAACATAGGCGGCGCTTTCGTGAATCGTCAAATTTAGCTTGTCGCGGTACTTCACTTGACCTATTTGGCTAGTGTAAGCAGGATTCACTTTAATTAGTTCCACGCCAAAACGGAATGTCTTCGAGGCAAACAGTTCGGTTATTTTATAATAACTAAGCGAGCTTAGCATCTTGTTATATTTTTTATTATGCTCTGTTTTATTTTGAGCATTTAGCTGTGCTTTCTTTTTCTTAAAATCAAGATCTTCAATGATAATGCTTTTATTTTTAGATAGTGCTTTATCGACTACTTGTTGAACAGCCAGCGACAAGATGTGTGCGTTTTGCCCACTGGTGCCTGATAAATCGTAAGGTATTGTTTTGTGGCTCACGATATTACCGTGCTTATCGGTTTCAGCAATCGCTAAATGGTCGGCGTTGATATCTACACCGATAGTGCCATTGCAGGTATCGGTAATAACGTGTGGTTTTTGGTTGTTAATGCATAAATGCGCTTTTATTTGACCTTTTAGGTTGCGTTTAAGCATCACTGTCATGGGTCTAGGCGCAATAAAATGAGACATGTCTTTTTTAAGGGCGTGGCTCATAATATGCTGGTCTAGCATGTCTTGGCGATAGCCAAGGTCGAGTCTGACTTTAATAAACGAAAATGAGTAATCAGGACGCAAGGATTCAGGGACAGCGATTTTAATAAAATACTCGCCTTGTTCTTTCGTAACTTGCATATTCGAATTACCGCATTTATCGCTCGCATCCCCTACGGTTACAATTTCGTTATGGCGACGGTGAAACCATTGCTCACGCCATGACGATAAGCTTTGCTTATCGTTTTGATTAATAGAACGGCGTTGTTTAAGGAGCTTAGCGCCACCAAAACACACTTTAAAGGCATTGTCAGCTTGTTTCTGTTCTAGTGTATCGAGTTGAGTGTTAAGCTTCACAAGGCGGTTTTTTAAGTAATAAATAGCCTTTTTGACTTTCGGTAGTCGATGGTCAAGGCGATGCTTGTGTAGGTTTGGATTAGGTGTTTTTAGTAGTTCGATTAAGCTAGTTTGTTCTTTCTCAAGTCGTTGCTCCACTTGATTAATCTTTTCTTGCTTATTTGCAATATAATTTTTACGGTTTGACTGTTGTGAGTCGGCTAGTCCTTTAATGGACTGCTCAACACCACGAAAAACACGATAAGGCAGGATATTATCAGGATCACACTGTTGCTTAATGACTTTGCGGTGTTTACCTTCTTTAATAAGTTCTCGGTTATCTTTATATAAACGAGCATAACGACGCTTAACTAAATTAAAGGCCACAAAATAGCGATCCAGAAACATAAGATGTTCTGAATTTAACTCACTCATATCCAAGCAGGATACTAGAGTATATATTCGTGATGCTTTATCGTTAACCGTTTTCAACGCGACCTCATTATTATTAAAATGACTATAGTAAGTATTACTATATAATATTTAACTGATAAAGTCAAGCGATTCTTGACACTTTTATTTTATTTTTATGACTTCGTTTACCATAGTATCTCGCTGAAAATACGGTCATTAGCATAATAATATCTTGGCTTAATTCTTGCTCAAAAGGAATATCATTATTTGCGTTAATAATATGAATGCGTACACCAAAAAAGTGGCATAGTTTTTCTATAAGCTCGAAGCTAAAACGAAGTAACCTGTTACTCAAAGAAATCTCCGATTTATTATCGCTACCTTTATGAGTAATGATAATATCGGTGATTTGTTGAGAAATAATAAGCAATATAAGCTTAGTTAGTCCTTTTTTTTGAAATTAATACCACTACCTAAATCACTAATCACCTCATCAGAGATAGCCGACAATACCTCTATTTGACGCTGTAAGTCATCTTTTTGGTCATGTGATGATACTCTTGCATAACCAACAATCTTTTTGGTACGTTGCTTTCCAAGCAACGCACTCACGTTATTTGAAGAATAACGTCGATGTTCGCCTTGAGTGCGATAATCAGGAGTAAGCTTACCTTGTTTATCCCATCGTCTGAGGGTAGGGACAGAAACACCAAGGGCTTTAGCAGTTTCGCCAATAGATAAATAATCGTTCATAAACAAACCTCCTTGACAGTGCAGTGAAAGAGGTTTAGTATATCATATGATCAGGTTTGATTAACTATTTTATGGACAGTTAAAAACCCTGCACCTTCCTGCTTAACTATTAGCGATAGAGCCTAAAACTGTGGAAGCATTGGGTATCGTGACTCTTCTAACGTAGTTCGCTAAGAACTTAGGCTGGTCAACCTATCCTAAACAACAAAGCTTTTGCAAGCCCCGTCCTTCAGGGCGAGGTGGCTGACTTCTTATAGAAGCTGTTATCGGTAACTTAGTTGATTACTTTTGTTTTTATTGTTGCGGATCTTTTTATCCACTTGCTGAACCCCTTTCTCTAAGTTGTTGTTAATTTCTTCTGCGTTCATTATTATCTCATATTTTACCATACTTCGCCACTTTGCTTCTTTACTGTGTGGAGAATCCATTCCTTTTGATAAAATATCTTGTTTATACTCACCGCCTTCATCTATATCTTTAAAGATTTCGGATATTTCTTTAAGTGATAAATCAGACATTCCTTGAATTCTTTTTTCGTAAGTAGAACGAACACTTCCTTCATAGCGTTCTGCTTCTTCAATATCTTGTTCTCTTAAGTCTTTTATAATACTGTACTCTTCTTTAATTCTATCTATAATTCTGTCAGATAGGAGTTTAGAAGGAGCATCAACGAAAACGGGAACAACTTTAATATCAATATCTTTATTTCCTTTTAGTGCCTTAGGACATTCAGGATCGCAAACGATAACAGGCGTTTTGTTTAAAGACTGTATTCTTTTTATTTCTGATAAGTCTGTTCCATAAAAATTACCATTGATATTTGTATATTCAAGTATTTCTTTATTGTTAAGCCTTTTGTGAAACTCATCTTTAGAAATAAAGTTATAATGCTTACCATCAATTTCGCCAGGACGAGGGGTTCTTGTTGTAAAAGAAACAGTTTCTTCATACTTTCCTGTTTCCACTAGTGCATCAGATAAAGTTGTCTTTCCTGCACCACTTTTTCCTGAAAGAGTTAAAATTTTATTTTTCATAGTTTTTCCTTTTAGTCATATAATTCATTGAAAGATGACATAAAATCACTGTCGTCTATTTCATTGTTTTCTTCTAATTCTTCACCTTCGTCTAATACATCTTCATAGATGAAACTTGTTTTTTTCTTTTTGTCGGCAAATAAAGCAACCCCTTTCGCTCTTAAAGCTTCGTTCTTTCGATATTCATTTTCTAATTCAAGCAATTTCAAGTCGAGAGAGTCCATTATTTCACCTGACATATCTGACAATGGATTATCAAAAAAGTCACGCCCATATTCTCTAAAATTTTCATCTAATGTTTTAAGTAGTCTTTTAATAGGAATATTTTTTGCTACATTGATGTTTTTTATCATTACTATACGAGCAAATATATCTAATTTCTTTTTATAAAATGTTTCAGTATGTATGAAATTATCTGGAATAGAGCCATTATAACGCATAACAAGTTCATTCACTTTATCAACCATGTGATAGCACATTTTATAATAGTATTCTTCTGAATGTTCTTCCTTTTCAAAGACAAGTTTTGATGTTTTTACTCTTTCTTCATCTTCATTTATATAATATGTTTCATCTTTCTGATAAGGCATAATTAAGGAAAGATGATGATTTCCTATTTCATTTAATTGTTCCATGAAAAAGTTTTTAGCATCGCCTATAAAGAAAGAACAGGGCTTTCTACCAATCATTAACCTTAATGGAAGATAAAATGTTTCATCTTCCAACGAAGTTATCTCTTTTTCTTCTTCACTAGGTAACTTGTTTGATGTTAAATTATGAGACACAATTAAGTCAAATAGAGTTTCTATTCTAGATAGATTAACGGAATCTATTCCTTCATCATTGCCTTCAATAAAATCTTCCCCTACCCCAAAGATTTCTAGTTCATAACTTCTTAGTTCTTTCAAAAGATTTTTGTCTACAACTTTCCTAACTTCTTCGATGTTTAAAACAAGTGGTGGAGAAAGAATATCACCTTCATCTTCATAGATGTCCATCGTAATAGGTTCTATACCATGTTTTCTCAGAAAGAAAAGTAAAATATCTTTCTTAAAATATAAATTTTCCTCTAACTCATCATATACAATTTCACTAAAGTCATTCCTATTATCAACATTAAGTGCATTTGGTAAAAATTTCATTAGAGCTTGCCTTGCTAATGGAGATAGTTCTATCATATATGACCTCTTTAGTTATTGAATAAGTGGTTGTATACCTACATTGTTTCTATGCGATTTCTCTTTATTTATGTCATTAAATCCTAATGTTTTTAGTGCTTTTTCATACCTTTTTTCTAAACTTGGTTTTAAATTAGCTACTTCTTTTCTATATGGGTGCTTGTTAGACATGATATCTGCAGCTTTCCCTATAACACTATAAGGATTATCTTTGTTTTTAATTCTTTCTATAAAAGTTGTATATTTTTCATACTCTTTTCTTGACATATCTTCAATAGATTCGATTACTTTATCGTCTACACTGTATTCTATTAATAAGTCATCTACTGTTTTACCGAATTTTTTTGCATTCTCTCTTGGCTTTTCATCTTCTAGTGAATCATGTAGTAATAATGTTTTAACAAGGGTGCTATTGTCAAGTTCTAAGTTATTATTTTTGCAGTATTCTTCTTTTATTTTTAGCGCAATATCTGCTGAATGCATCAAATGAACCATGTAGTCGATACCGCCTTTATCTACTTGATCTGTGTGTAGCATTTTAGCTAAAAGTAAAATTTCCATATCATTATTGTTTTCTTTCATATGAGAATAAAGATAGTTTGGTTCTAGCTTTATAAGCATATTTAAAGATTTTTCTTTTGTTTTACCATCTAAAATGATGTTTATTATATTGTCCGTTGCGGTATTCATAATACTCTCCTAATAAAAACCCCCGAATTTACGGGGGTTTTCTATTGATCTTTAACTTAAGAAATTAATAGATTATTCAGCTTCTTCAACTCTTTTTTTCATTTCAGCGTCCCATTGTTTCTGAGCTTCTTCCATCTGCTTTTTGTAATTAGCTTCTTGCTCTTCTTGGATTTCTTTCATATAACCTTCAAGACTTTCTCTTTGTTCTGTATCTAGAATATCGTTGATGGTTTTCTGAAATGCCGCTTCCATACTACTCATTTCTTCTTGAAACTCTTCTTGTAGAGTTGTTTGAGCATTGTTATATTCAACCATAGCCATAATCAAGCTATTTTTCTGATCTTCATTAAGATCAAGTGGAACATCTTCATTAAGCTTGTCAACTCTTACTGCTGACTGTTGCTTAACATCTTGTTGTGACATTTGATTTTGTCCCATATTTGGCTGTTGCTGTTGCATTTGTTGAGCGGAAGCCTGTTGAAAGCCAACTGCCATCATAAATGCTGCACCGATAACTGCCATTCTTTTCATAATAAATCTCCTTGTTGAACAATATGTATTTATTATAACATAATGAATAACGAAATCAAGTATAAAACTCATTTTAATATAAAAGAACTATGTTCATAAACAATATAGGCTTACGACATCATTAAATAAATAATGTGTTTTTAATTAAAAAGTGGACGTATGGTATTATATTTAATAACAAAAAACAATTGAGGTAAAATATGGAAAATAAAAAAATAATGCTTTCGTCATTTATAACAGGAACAGTTCTTATTTTAACAGTAGGTGTTCTTTTTAAGATTTACTCTTGGATCTGGGGGCATATTTATGAATTTTTATCACCGATACAAAAAGCATTAAGTAGTTTCTTGTATATAAATGATGTTTTATTAATTATATTGTCTTTTATTATCCTTGTATCATTCTCTTTCTTTTTAGGATTCTTTATAAGACTTGTTGCTAAAAATAAGTATGAGTCTTTTTTAGCGAAGACACTTTATAAAATACCTTTGTTTAAAATTATCAAAGAAGCAATACATCAATTGATATCAAAAGAAGATAATAATAGCTTTGATAGAAAATGTTTAGCTAAAGTATACTCTGATGCTTATTCTATCGGTTATATTGTAGATGAAATGGAAACTGAGTTTATTGTTTATATACCGACAGCCCCTATCGTAAGTAGCGGTATGATTTTTGTTGTTGAAAAAGAAAATGTAATTGAAATAGAAGTTGAGGGTTCTGATATGCTTAAGGTGATACTCTCTTGTGGAATTGGTGGAAGCAAAATAATAAAAGAAAATAAGAATTTATAACAAAAAACAATGATATAAATCGATTACCACTTATATTAAACTAGTCTATTTTCATTCGTTTTAGTTAAACAGTTGTCTTTTGTCTAGTCAACTGCTTTTTTTTTAGTATTAAAAAACTAATATGTCAAGGGTTGTGTTATATAAGTAAATACTTTAGAATGTATCTTGTTGTTAACGGCAGACAATAATAATAAACGGAATTATAACAATAACAAGGTTGTTAACAAATACGGAAGTTCAATGTTTTTTGCATGGAAGTTTTGAAAGCAGGGATGTTTTCACAAGGAAGAATAAAAACAAGGATGTTTTGCCAAGGATGGCTTTTATATTCAGCCTCACTACTTAAGGATAAGCAGTGAGGCTTCTTTTTGTGTTAGATTTTTATTTCTAATAAGTAATCCAATCTAACTTGCTCTGGCTTAAATACAATAATTTCATCGTTTCTTACACCACTTTTGCCTGCTTTTGCCCAATAAGAGTCATAACCAGATTCTGGTTTTTTCCTTGTCATACCTGTTGGTGTCTGACTTTTACCGACTGCAACTGATGCTAGAAACATGTAGATTTTATCTTTAGAACTAGTACCTGAAGCCCAAAATAGACCATCACAATATTGCAAACTCTTGGATGATTGATTAGCAAAGTAAAGCCCGTCACCAAACATAGCACCCGCTTTCTGTCCCGGTGATGCTTTTGGCATCAATAGTCCTTTACTCATAATAGATAGAGCATTAGCTACTCGTGTTCCATGCCAAAGTAAATGCACATTACCGATTTCCTTACTTGCTTTTTCGAATGGTGCTTGCTGAGAACCTAGTGACACACTATATACATTTAAAACTTTAGAGTTTTTAACTCTATGTCCATGCATATCATTTTTGGATTTCTCATACATATTAATAATTTTATCCAATAAAGCCTGATCTTTAAGGTGTTTAATGTTGACATCAAAAACTTTAGGCAGTTCATTCTTCTCAGCTTCCTCTTTTAGCTCTTTTTTCCCACTTTTTAGCTCTTCTAAGAGTTCTAAAGTGTCAAGCAAGGAGGTGCAAACATGCTTCTGCTTTTTCCAGTTTTCTTCGCCGTAAACAAGGAAGCGTTTCTCTCTTGCGTTTTTTACTTTATTTGGAATCAAATAGAAATATTCAGTATTAAGATAATCTAAATGTTCTTCATCTTTAGCTGATATTGCATTTTTATCCAAAATGACTTTAATTTCATCCAGCAACCCCATTGCTTTCAAAACAGCATTCTTTTTCACTATTCCTAACGGTGTTTTAAAGAGGCCGTCTTTTTCATCATAAGTAATGTTAGTATTACCAACGATATTATGGATATTAGCACTTGCGATACGCTTTATTAACTCTTTACTTTCATTATCGCTATAAACAATCTGCTCCAACGCAACATCAATAGCATTGCCTTTTGCAACAACATTAGACTCTGAATCTGTTTTACCTTCTATCTCGGCTTCTCTATAACCTTTCTTCATTTTAGCTCTTAGTAAGCTATTAAATTTTGCTTCACCGCCAGGATATACTTTCTTTTGTCCTGATTGTCCAACCCTACCGTATTTAGCAACAACATCTCCAGAGCTATCTAAAGTCATATCATAAAACTTATTACAATTTAACTTGGTATCAAACATTATTAATGTGCATGTTTTGGTTGCTGTCATGTTTTGCCTCCCCTTTTTGATGCATTAATTATAGCATTTTAGCTATAATTTTGTCAACAAAAATAGGCTCAATATTCTAGTAAAACTTATGTTTTTTAAATTTTATAACTAGTATTTCTCCACCTATATAAACCGTAAAATGAGTTTAAGAGAAAGACAATCCACATCAATAATGTTGCAATGCCATCAGGATTTCCTAATAGATAAGCACTCAACCACATATAGATACTAACTACATTAACAATAATCCATAGATACCACTGTTCTTTCATGCGCATCGCCATAAGAATCATTGCTACAATAGACAAAACGGTTGTGGTAGCATCTAAAATAACGAGCCTTCCACCTACTAGGTATAAAACACCGGCACCTATTGCTATAATGAATGGTATTGAGATTACCCCTATCATCTTTTTGGCTTTACTTAGTTCTCTTATCACAACAGAAGATGAGGTAGTTTTATCATCATCTTTCTGGTTTTTATTCCAAAGATAAAACCCGATAAACTGCATAGGCAGGTAATAAAAGGCATTCAAGAAGGTTTCACCAAAATATCCCCATGTATAAGCAAGATAGGCATATGTGATAACACCAACAAGTCCCCATAGATAATTTGACAACTTACCTTGAGCGATAAGGATGACACATACTATGTTGGCTAAGGCACTAATAATAGAAATAATACTACCATCCATCATTAAAGTTATTCCAATAATACTGGCAGAGGCAACTATTAGCCACGCATAATCTAATTTACCCCAGCCTTTAAAGTCATTCCATAAAAAAGAAATATTCATTATACGTCTCCTATAGACAGTTTTACGATTTCATATGCATTTCTAAGTCGTTCTTCATATGTTCCAGATATCTTTTTGTATTCAATATTGTATTTCTTTAACATTTCTTCGAATATCTTTTTGGTGTTGACTCTATCATTTTCACTTCCATTTTTACGGAGTCCATCATCAACCCATTCGACATCATTATCTGCATACAAGATGAGATCATATTCTTCCCTTTCCATAATACCTTTTACAATAGTATCTATATCACCCTCATATAGGTATTGATAGTATCCTGTAACGAAGGCGTTCGTGTCTGAAAACATAACACGGTTTGCTGTTTTTGCCGCCTCTTCTTCGAATTCTTTATGTCTAAATGCAATAGTTGCATAATCTTTATAATCTAGTAGAGATTCATCACCATATAATTCCTTTTCACAGAACGTGCGTCCATATTCTTCAACCCAAGATGTTGCAAACATCTTTGCTAGATATTTTGTTAGTGTGGATTTTCCTGTGCTTTCTGTTCCTATTAAACATACTTTAAATACAAACTCTTTCCTTACTGATGAAGGGAGATAATCCCAGTTTTTGAAAATTTCGCTCCTAACTTTTGTGGCTGATATAGGAAACAGAACTCGGGCTTCATCTAACACTAAGTGCTTAGTGTTAGGGAAGTATTTTTTGAATCCTGCATCATATTTTGTTTCTGATGAAAAAACATAATCTGGCTGTTTTGTTCCAAAATGTGATACGAGCTTTTCCTTAACAAGCTTTTGAAAACCATCCCAACCATGTGGGTATGGTGGAATATCTGTTTCATCAACATAATCAATAATAATATGATCAAGATCATAGTATGTTTCTTTTAACCATTTCAAACGGTTTCTTAGCGTTAGCCTTTGTTTCATATAGGGAGTTTGTTCTAATCTCCAATATTCATCGTAAGATAGTAAAACAAGAAGCTTATCGCATTTTGTAGAAGCATGATTGATAAAGTTAATATGTCCTGTAGTTAGAGGGGCAAATTTCCCTACGGCAAATCCTGTTTTCATATTACACCTCCTGATGAGTTTTTATTATATCTGATATAATATAATATTTTGTATTACCTGTCAATAGTTAATTCATTTGATTTTTTTTGTCTTTGAGTATATAATAAAACAAAAAGGAGAAGAAAATGTCTGAAGTATATGCGGTGATAGATTTAGAATGTACCTGTTCTAATGATGAAAGTGTTCCAAGAAATGATATGGAAATTATAGAGATAGGGTGTGCTATTGTTAATAAAGATGGTGACATCCAAGATGAGATGGATATCTTTGTAAAGCCTGTTTTACATGAAGAGTTGACTGATTATTGTAAAGAGTTAACTGGCATTACTCAAGAACAGGTTGATAGTGGTATATCCTTAAATCAAGCGCTTCACGACTTAAATGCTTTTCTTGACATTAATAATGTTGATGCTTGGTGTTCTTGGGGGTATTTTGATAAAAATCAATTCAAGAGAGAAGCTGATAACAAAAATATATACAAAGCAAATGCAAGTTTCTTTGTTATTCCACATATAAACTTGAGTGTTAAGTATTTTAATCAAAAAGGTTTAAAGAGAAAAGTTGGACTTAGAAAAGCCTTGGCTCAAAATAACCTTGAGTTTATCGGGAGACCCCATAGTGGAATTGATGATGTAAGAAATACGGCTAGACTTTTCAAATACATTAATCTTGAAAAATGATAAATTAAAAAAGCCTCTTGAATGAGGCTTTTTTGTTATTTATATCCTTTAAGGATCGTAGAAATTATCTGAGGTAAGTGGTCAGTTAGATTATCTTTCTTTAAAACATCTGAAATATAAAATACCTCTACTTCTTCGTCAGTTAATGTTTTTGCTTTACTTATATCGTTTGTTAACGCATAAAAAATATCAACTTTAAACTCATCTACTTCTTTGTCTTTATTATCCTGTATTACGCCAACTGGTTGCCAATCTTTTTCTTCTATTACAAGTCCTGATTCTTCCTCTACTTCTCTTTTTACGGCTTCTTTTTCTGTTTCACCTTCTTCTACTTTTCCACCTAGTGCGTTCCACTTTCCTGCTAGAAAATCAGGTCTGTTTTTAAAAATTAGGGCTATTCTTTCCATCTTATTATCTAACACAAAACCGAGTACATATTTAACTCTTAATTTAAATCGCAACGAACGCAATATTCGCTGTTATGATTAAGGCTCAAGCTGCCTTTGATAAATGTTTAATCAGGATATTTCTTGCACCATTGATATCTCTATCAACGGTAAAACCATCTCCTTTAATGGTTTTAGATGAGCCTAATTGTTCATCAATAGAACCATCCCAAGAACGGGTCTTCGATGTATACGACTCATTGCAATCTACAACATGTTTGCCATATTTTCTAGCATACCATTTCAAGCGTAGCTTGAATTGGTAATGATTTAAGTCAAGCATCTGACGGCAGGTATTCGCTCTAATACGACGCTTTTTATCACCTTTCTTGGATACCATCTTTTTTGTTTCAAAAGAAGGTAGAAAGATAATATCGTAGTTTTTTACAAGCTCATAAGCCAAACGATGATGTAAATCCAACACAAGGTCGTCTTTCTTGCATTTGAGACGATTTATTTCATTGTTGTAATGAGTTAGCCACTGGCTTGCCCAAACAGGTAAATCATCGTTTTTGACGCCTTGTATCGCATTAAGCAATCGTTGTCGTTGACTAATTAACTTATCGACTTGTTTCATTAACGGAAATAACTTTTCTTTGGCGAAGTTATCGCCTACTACTAAAACTTCTTCTTGACTATAACATGTTGCAAATGTTCTAACACCAGGATCAACCGCCATACATTTCACTTTACCTTGGATTTCGGTATCAAGCGAGATGTGCTGTTGAACTTGGATAAACCACCTGCCTTTATCACAAGTGATAATGCAGTATTTACCAAAAGCTTCATTAGGAACGCTTTCAGTTAAATAAATTTTACCCAGTGCTTCCACGCAGGGATTTTTTCCTTTCGGGAATCTGTCAATACTGAAAGAGTGTCTTGAACCTTTACGGCTCTTGAAATGAAGTTGACTAAAACCTGATTGACTTCCCTTTAGTGCCTTATTTTTCTTGCACACAGCCATAAAGGTTCGTTTCGCGGCTAACGTGCCATTGTCGGAAATAAGTGAGTTATAAGCGTTCCCTGCTTCTCTTTGCTCTCTTTCGACTTGTTCTTTTATTTCAGGTCGAAGATTAATGACTTTACCATTTTCATCTTTATAAGTGTTCTCTTTATATCTAGCTATCGCTAGATTATAAGAGCGTCGATATAACACTAAAGCATCTTGATAGGCTTTTTTATTATTAGGGTAGAACCTTATTTTCTTCGATGCGATTACTACGGCGTCTTTGGCAGGATCTTTTTCACTATTTATTGAAGAGTGAGGTAATGAAACCGATAAACTTGCTAGCACAGAGGGACTGCTAGACGTTATCTTTTTCATCAAGAACGTTGATGTATCAACTTTATGACCAGCTTCTTTCTTAGGCAACCATAGACTAGATTGAATATTTGAACAATATTCGTTCCAGAATGGTTGGCACTCTTTTTCGTTTAAAGTAGTCAGTAAAGGTAAATTTAAGGATATAGTGTTTTTTGTTGCATTTTTATCTTGCATACTATATCCTCTTATTTAGTTAATTTAATAGTTGAATTATATCAATATAATACAATTATGTCAATAAAATAATTAATTAAATGTTGCGTTCGTTGCTTTTATTTTCAACTGTCATAAAATCTCCTTAAATTAATTATTTTTGCCACCAACTTTCTTTCTATTTTCAAGTTTATGATCGTTTCTATTTTTGTTATATATGATTTTATCAACCATTGCTTCAAGTATACTATAATTTCTTGACCCAACATAGTCAAAAATCATTGCTAGCCCTTCGGATATTCTATCAGCTTCAATAGCATCATCAAACGTTTCACAATTTAAGTGATTTGATAACTCAAGATCTGAAATAGAACCAAATTTATTTGTGATTTTTAAAAGTGCCTCAAAGTTATTCTCTATATCTGATATACTTGTTTTACCTACACAGAATTTAGTATAAGCATCTAATTGACCTAATGTATCTATATTTGTATTATAGCCTGCACCACTTAATCTAGTTACATAGTTATGGTAATTTGCTACATCAGATTCTTTATCTGATACATAATCGCTTAGGTTAGCTAATACTTCATGGATATTTTTATTTTCTTGCTTAGCTATATGCTTTAAAAAGTTACTAAAGAAATCTATATGGTATCTACCAGAGTAATCAAATATTCGAATAATAGCATCAGCCATTTCTACAACAAAAGCTTTATGGTGAGGTAGGTGCTTATCATCTGGTTCATCTTTTCTTTCAGCTTCTAAGGCTTCGAACACTTCTGATACAATAAGAGATATAATTTCTTTCCTATTTCTTTCTAATGGCTCTCCTGTCTCCATATTCGTCCACCAGCCAGCTTTAATATTAAATGCATAACAAGAGTCAGCTATTTCCATAATAGGCATTTTATAGGCTTTTATGTCGGAAACAATTCTCTTATCAAGATCACTAACAACACATTGTTGCTCACAAAAATAGGTATTGAATAATGAATTGAGGTTTTCTAGTAATTCTTTTTTGTCATATAGAGCGCCTTTATTTAAGTTATTTTCAATATCTTTTTTGAAATCAAAAATCAATCTATGTAGCGAAGAGAGCTTAGCATCATTTTCCATGCTCAATTCTTTCATATAATTGTCACCAAAATAGGTCTTTATAAATTTATCTTTGTCATTTGTGAATATCATTTGGTTTTACCCTTTAAAAGAATTATGATAATATCTTATATTACCTTTTTAATAGCAATATGTCAATATTATTGCTCAACAACAATACATAACAGGATTTATTATGAAAAATAAAAGTGTGTTCATGGAAAGTCTTATAATACAAAAACGTCATTTACTAAAGCTGTCGATATACAGTATCCCTTTATCTTTTCTTTTTATTTTTGGTGTTGATGCTATTTTTAATCAGAGAGATGGTGGTTGGATTCCTATTGTTATGGTTTTAGGGTGTCTAGTAGCTCCTGCCTTGGTTTCTTTGCTCTATAAAACCTTGATAGAAGAAGAGTTAGGCTATTATGTAAGTAAGGACTCTAGTAGCATGTCAAAAAGGTCTATAAAGCTAAGTTTTTTATATTTAGGCGCTGGATTGGTTTTCGCTATTATGTATAACCTATTTGGTGAAAGCCATATTGCTGACTTATTGTTTTATAATAGTAGCAATGAAGAAAAAGAGCGTGCTATTACAGGAATTTATCAAAGTATAAATATTACAGTTTGTGCAATTTTACTGATTTTGATTTCAAATATTATGGGCTTTGTTCACTCCATGATGGTTTTAACAGATAAAAGCTTTTCATCAATAAGAGGTAGGCTTCAGGAAATGTATCAACATAATAAGGATGTGCATAAACATCAGAAAGCGAACCATAATAGCTTTATTTACCCTATCATGTTCTCCATTATGTTCCCTTTTATTTTAGTGTTAATCAAGATTATTAAAGCCAAATTTTTTGGTGGAGAGTTTAATGAGGTTCCTGATTTTAGTTACTTTAACTTAACCACTAAAGATAAAATGTTTCTTGTTATTATCTACACTTTCAGCGTCATCCCGAATGTAATAGTCAATAACTTTATTTTCATAAGAGAGCATGTGAAAGAAAAAGATTTTTAATTAAAAAGGCCATCATAAGTGGCCTTTTGTTTGTTTAAAATTTAAAACTTAAAAGATAAACCATTTTTGGAATCAAATAACAAGTATCCTAGTGCCATACCGATACCACACCCTACAGCATTTGCCTGCATATCCCCTGAAGAGAAGTGTCCATCATTTTGTTCGTCGTAAAGCTCTTTTGCCAGCCCTGTTCCGACACAAGCCCCCATTGACATCCAAGCTGAGTCTGTTGCTCCGTATGTGAGTGTTGCTATACTTGTAGAGACTGCCATATGTTTTTGTTTATCGCTTTCACTTAAATCAAAAGCATTTGCATTTGATGCCAATAAAAGACTACACGCCATAACAATAGCTTTATACATAAATTCTCCTTTTCTTAACCTTAATCAGTTTTTATTTTAAGCTTTCGTTTATTTCTGTTTCCAATTTTTTATAATCTACTTTATTAACACTACCTGAAAATGGCACTCTAATGAGTGGCATTCCTGCATCATAAAATGCGTTGTTAACAAGCTTATCTCTTTCTATTCTTTCTTTTCTATTATGCGTTGGATCATCAAGCTCCATACAAAATAATATTTCCATTGTCTTTTTATCGCAAAAAACGAAGTCTACACTTTTACTTGAAATTTTATAAAAGAAATTTTTGAAGTTTTTCTTTTTCACTTTATCTGAAACAACCAGCACATCGGCCATTCTTACTTGGGGGCAAATCATTACATGCTCTGGAACAATCTTATAAAGCTCTTTGATAAATGCACTTTCTGCTTTTGTTAGCAAATTTGGTTTATGTGCATAATATTTTTCTCCACCGAAATCTTTAACCCTCTTAGCTCTATTGATTAGGAATTGAGCAATACCTGCAACTAAAATAATTAAAATAAATACGATAAAAACTGTTATCATACTCTCTATCATAAAACTCTTACCTGAAACATCTGCATTTTCCATTATTTTTCTCCTTTAAAAATTTAGTCTTTCTAATTTTCTATCATATATATAACTTCTGTAGTCTTTAGGTCCTACTTCTCTACATGAAATATAAGGAAACAGATCACCTAGATGCTTCCTTGATTCCTCTAGGGAAGTGAATTCAATGAGTCCATTTTTTGTTACCTTTACCATATTAACACAGTCGTTAACATAATATCGCAACATATATTGCTTCTCAAAGATTCTATCTTGTTGTTTTGTTAACAAAATAATAGAAAACAGTATGGTTAATGTATACATAGGTAATAAAAAGGATATTACTGAATTAAGACTCACTTTCTTGTTCTTAAGATCTAGAGATTTTATCTAGATATTCTAATTTATACTCTATCAGTTTTATTTTATCTTTGATTTTATCAATCATGCTTTTACCTCAAAAATATTTTATAAGTATATACTACATGCTTTTTATGTTAAGGTCAATAAAAAGCGACCTATAAAGGTCGCTTTTTTAGTAATAAAACTGATTTTCATCTTAGAGAACGGACATAGGAGTTGAATTCTTCAAAACCTCCAACGTGCTCTTCTTTTCCATCTTTTTCCACTAAGATTTGTGGAACTGTTCTTACAGGAGCATCCAATTTAACTTCAAGATCAAATTTTGTTATCTCTTTTTCTGGATTGGAAACTTCATCAACTAGCGTTAGGTATTGATAGTCGAATCCTTTCCTTTCGCAAAGATTTACGGCTCTTTTGCAAAATGAGCAATTTTCTCTTCCATATATTGTTACTTTCATTTTATCACCTCTTAAGTTTAATAAAAGCCACACCTTTTAACGATGTGGCTTTCTTTGTTTTCTAAATATTACTTATTAAGCTTCGCAAGCAGCACAAGCTCTATCTCTAGCTGCGTCTTGAGCAGCGTTTGTGCTTTTCTGGTAATAAAGACTCTTAAGCCCCATTTCCCAAGCATATAGGTATAGCTGGTTAATTTCTCTTGTTGCCATTTTGCTACTAATCATCAAGTTAATACTTTGAGATTGATCAACGTGTGGTTGACGGTCGGCAGCTTGTTCAATAATTTTGAATGGATCTATTTCACCAAAGGTTTTGAATACTGCTTTTTCGTTTTCTGTCAAGAAGTCAAGGTGCTGAACACTACCATCTTTCTTCCTAATAGAACTCCATACTTCATCATTATCTTTATCATATCCCTTAAGCACTTCTTTGAGATATTTATTCATTACTGTTACCTTAACTTTTGAAAGGTCTTTAATGAAGTAGTTTGAAAGTTCTGGCTCGATAGACTGGCTTGTTTGCTCCAAGATGTAAGAACTTGACTTTGTTGGTGCAATTGCTGTCAACGTTGTGTTTCTTCTACCATATCCTTCTAGGATTTCAGGTTCACCAAAGATTTCTGCAAGCTCTCTAGATGCTTTCCAAGCTTTATCATTAATAAAAGCGTGAACTTCTTTATTAAGTCTCATTGCTTCATCAGATTCGAAAGGAAGCATTCTTGATTGCAACAGGTGATGCCAACCTAATGTTCCAACGCCAAGCGCTCTGTGTCTCTTAGCAAAGTTATAAGCTTTTTCCATGAAAGTAAACAACTGTCTCTTATCTGCTTCTTCATTATCTCTTAACTTTTCAAGCTTAATTAAGAACTCTTCAACAACAGAGTCTAGGAAGTAGGTAAGAACTTCAACTGCGTCAGTATCTTTCCACTCATCATATTTGGTGAGGTTCATTGAAGAAAGAACACATACGAACGATTCATCAGCAGAAGAAGGTAGTGCGATTTCACTACACATGTTACTAGCATGAATTTTCATTCCCTTGTCTTTATAGACATCGACAGTATTTCTATTAACAGTATCGATATAGAGAATGTAAGGATAACCTATTTCTCCACGAGTTTGAATTAGCTTAGCCCACTTTTTCCTGTTTTCTTTTTCGCCATCAACCATGCCATCTAAGAATTCATCTGAAACAGTAATACCATTAGTCAACTGTTGGATAGGATGACCTTCCGTTCCTATCCCCATAAATTCCATAGAATCAGCGTGTTCGATAGGTAGGTAAGGGGAGAAAAAGCCTCTTCTTACAGCACCTTGAGAAACAACACTTGTGAGTGCTTCAAAAAGCTCCATAAAATGAACAGAACCAAAAGACTTACCATGGTTTTCACCAATAACGCTTCCTCTTGGTCTAAGTTCACCAAAGAAACCAGAACAACCACCACCGAACTTGGACATTGTGCCTACTTCTGCGTGAGTAGCAAGGATAGAGCCAATGTTATCGTTGATGTATGAACCGAAGCATGAAACAGGTAGTCCAGATTTCTCGCCATAATTAGCCCAAACAGGACTAGATAGTGAGTAAAAACCTCTAGACATATAATCATAAAACTTCTCAGCAAAACCATCTATTTTCAATAACTTTTCTGCGTGTTGAGCTATATCCCAAACTCTATCTTCTACTTCTTGGTCTTCTTTTAGATAACCACGAGAAAGAAAGACTCTGCTTTGCTCATTTGCCCAACTAAATTGTGCTCTTTTTTCCATTATATTCTCCTATATTTATTTAAAATTTTGTAAGTTAGTAAAAATTATAACATCCACCTTAGATTTTATCTTCAGTGGATGCTGTTAAACTATTTTTTAGAATAAGTCATCTGCACTAACGGATTTCTGTTTTTTGGTATAAGCAGTAGAACGCTTATTAAAGAAGTCAGTATCCTTATTGATATCAATTTCTTCATCAAACCATTGAGTTTTCTTAATAATTTCTTCGTTTATTTCAAAAATAGGGTCAACACCAATTTCAACTAAAGATGCATTAAATCTCTTCTTGATGTATTCAATAGTTTGCTCTTTAGGTGCAAATTCACTATCACCTTCTTCATACATCCATTCTATGATTTCAACTTCAGCATCATATGCTTGTTGAGTCATTACTTTAATGTATTCTACAAGTTCTTTTGTCCACCATTTTGGGTTTTCTTTCTTGATAATATTAACTAACTCAAAACCAAACATTGCGTGAATTGTTTCTTCTTTTGAGGTTGCCTCTACTGCGTTAGACATACCTTTCAGCATATTACCATGTTTATTGAAAGACATAACAATCAAGAACTGACTAAATAGAGATACGTTTTCGATAAACATTGAAAATAGTATAATAGATTCGAAAAAATCTTTGTTTTCAGTTGCTTTATTATTTTGGTTAACTTTTTCTAAATATTCCATTCTTTTTCTCATTGCTGGAATATCATTCAGTTTATTAAACTCAGAATTCAAACCAAGTATTTCAATAAGGTGAGAATACGCATCTTCATGTCTTACTTCAGATTCAGAGAATGTAGCGCCTACCTTCTTAATTTCTGGTTTTGGCATTTTGTTACCAATCTTACCCCAGAACTCTTTAACCGCTGACTCAATCTGTGATATAGCTAGCATTGCTCTAAGAACTAGATTAACATCTTTCTCGCTTAGATTTACTTTAATGTCTTGTATATCTGGATTGTAGTTAAATTCTGTGTGAATCCAATAAGAGTGTCTAATAGCATCTATGTAATCTAATAGTTGATAATATTCATAAGGTTTGATGTTAATTCTTTTCTTGAATATATCTAACTTATGTTGGTCTCTATATGCAAAATATGCTCTAGCTGCATCATAAAGATCTAAATGCATCATTGAGTTTTCAACTAGTTTATGCACTGTATTCACATCTGGAATATTTAAGTCATCTACCATTAATAACTCTTGAGACACCATTTCGGCTACTCTTTCTGGTGCATTTAAATAAATAGGATCATTAGGATCTTCCATTTCATTAATTGCTTTCTGTACAGCACCTTCTATTTTCTTGATTTCAAAAGGGACGACCTCCCCATTTTTCTTTTGTATTTTCGTTAAAGTTTGTATAATCATTAAAACCACTCCTGATAATGTGTATTTTTTATTTAATTATTGTTTTGTCCATATATAGTATTAAAAGTTCCATGCACTATACATTTTATTGATTTATTGAGTTGATAGTGAAAATCTATATTTGGATTTTTGTTTTTAATTATTGAATCATTATACACTATAGTCGCTCTTTTTTTCAATCGTATATATAAAGAAAAAATTAAAGATTTTCCTTGATAAAGTTCTGTATAAATAAATCATAGTTTTCTTTAAAAGTGTATTCAGTTTTATATATATCTGTTTAAATGATATCTATAATAAAACATACAAAAGCTATTGAGAACTCAGGTGTATCTGTGCTTTCTGGCTTTAGGGTATTTTCTTTATATTGTTGTATTATTTCTTCTACTTTATTAATGTTTAACATTAATAACTACCTTTTAAATATTATTAAGTTAATATTCCTATTATACAGATAGTTTGTCTATAATGTTTTTTTGTAAAAATCAAGGCGTCATTCCATTCGTTCTATACTTCTTTTCTTCTTTTTTATCTTTTGGTTTATTGTTTTCTATTTTTTCTTTAAATTCTATAAATAATTTATATTTAACATCTGACTTTCTAAAAGAAATACTATTGTCCTCAGAGGGTTTTCTCATTTCTTCTATAAAGTTATCATTCAACTCTCTTAGCTCCGATACCTGCTCTTTTCTAGATAATGAAGAGAATCCATCTATTGCGTAGTAATTCATTTCTGATAATTTATTATGCAAATATAAAGCTTTATGTCCTTCTACGATATTAGGAATAGCATCAGTGAATTCATTTGGTGCTAACCTTCCAGGGCTAGTTCTATAGACTACGGTTTCTTCATTGAAATCAAGTTTTTCATCTGCTAACTGATATAGTTTTTTGGATATTCCTTGCTCCCTTAGTGATGGAATTACGCCTATTGATGACAAAAAATATGTATTTTCAGGATCTTTAGTTCTTAAACTGCTTTTAAAATGAAGATATGCTAATGGTCCTATCGGGCTCTCATAAACAATAGCCTTATGTTCTCCTTCATTTCCTCCTAAGAAAGGTCTAGTGGTATCCATATAATTTAAACCTATACAACCAGAATATTCACCTAATCCATTGAAAGGGTTTTCATCTTGTTTATATACTTTAAATTCTGACTTTTCAACTAATTCATTTACTGTTTTCATCTCACGAAAAATATTGACATACTCATTGTTTTTATTGGCTTCAATAAGATCTTGGTATATTCTGAAGGCTTCTTTATCTTCTTTCGTGTCTAGGTTGATACTCACATCATGAAAATCTCCTATATCAGTTATAAGAGGTTCTTCTTCCATATATTCAGAGAATGTATATAAATGTCTCATATTGATGTCAATATAATGTGAATTGTCTGCAATTTCATTGTCTATTTTATAACTTAACTCATGATATCCATATTTATCATCTTTAACTAATTTTGATTTAGTAGCCTCTCCAAATAATTCTTTGTATAAGTCTGATTCCACTATATCAATTACGAAATAGCAAAGAGCTTGACTAAATTCAGGTTTTTTTATACTTTTAAAAAAATCTTCTTGGCTCATGTTTCTTTCTTTTTTCATAAATTTTTTATAATGCTCAAAAAAAGATTCTTCTCTTTCATCATTTATCATAAATATAATCTCCGCGTTTTCTTTATACACAATAGACATAAATAAAACGATAATGTTTCAGTTTCTTAAAATAAAAACCCAGCCTTAATAGGCGGGGGAGATGAAAAATAAAATATTGTTAAATTATCGATGAGAACGAATAACATCTATATTATCATATAGCTCAAAAGTGAAATCACTTTCTTTGAATTCTTTTTTCGGATTGTTGTGGTCAAAAGAGATGACTGTTTTTTGAGAAACGCCGTCTTCCATTACAATTTCATCAAGTGTTTCGTTCTTGAATTTTATGAAATATTTCATATCAAGTTGTTTTTCTATAGGCGTTATTAGATAGGAGTCTTCATCAATTTTTTCTTCATTAAAATTGTCTTTAAAGTTATCGTTGTTGAAAAAGATAGATAAAAACTGATCATTGTTATCAATATTATCTATACGAACCTGCTCTAAGTCTGGGTCATGTATGTATAGCCTACTTTTATCGAAAAAAATCTCTTCGCTATAAGGGGCTGACACTTCCCATTTAAAACCATATCTTTCATCTAGTTCAAAGAAACCAGATGATTCTTGAATAACTTGATCGGTTTCATTATAGATTTTTTGTTCAAAATTAGAATCTATTTTGCTAATATCATTTATCCTTTCATTGAATGTTACCCCTAATGCCTGTGTCGATATAATAGCCATAGAGACAGAAAGTAAGACTTTATTATACATTCTCATATTCAATACCTTTTTGGTGTGTGTATTATATAGTTTAACATTTAAGTAGAAAAAACAAAACCACCTTATTTAGGTGGTTTTGTTTTTTTATTACCTCCTTTAGATCCACCACCGCTTGAACATCCATATAAAGCAAAGCATATTGCAGTCAATAATACCGTTTTTTGAAATTTAGTAACCATTTTTCACCTTTTTGTAATTATATAATATATTTAATCTTGTTTGACTATATAATAACCTATTATTTTGATTTTTCCATATTTTCTTTTTCTTTCTTTGCTATTTCTATCGACACAATATCCCACTGTTTCTCGTTAAGAATGTCTTTTATATCATTTGTGAAGTCGTCTTCTAGTGTTTTAACTATTTCTCTGTTCTCAGCATTTTTAAATTCATAAACATAATCTACCATTACATCTGTCATTTCTTTTTTCTGTTCTTTTGTTAACTCTAGGCTCAACTGAGAATTAGTTAATTCAATGTATTTTGCTGACATTTCTTGAATTTCTTTTTCTCCTACTGTGACTCCTTCACTAGCTAATACTAGTGTTGGGGAGAGTAAGATTAAAATTGAGAACAATATTGTTTTTATTTTTTTCATATTTTACCTTTTCTTTATTCTAAAGTTATATAATTAAATAATATCATTTTTTATAAGTTTTTGCTTTTTTAATTTTTGAAAACAAAAAAACAGACCTATAAAAGATCTTGTTTTTACTTTCTTTACCTACGTTTTAAAGATTGTTGATTTTTTTCTACAAGAAGTTTTATATTATCTGCATAATTTATCTCAGCCACTTTTCTTTGCTCAAGGTAATACGGAGCTATTTGACTAAAATCAACAGGTATATCACTTACAAGTGTTTCCTTAAATATAACATCAGAATTTTCTTTTAGAGTATACTCTATTTCAATTCTTCTGCTAGCAGGTCCCCATGTAATACCTATGTCAGTCCAATCTCCACTATCTATCAATTTAGCATCTATTGACATACTCACCTCCTAAAGGAAGGGGATTCTTATTCTTTAATAAGACGCTTCTGATCGTGTTTCCACTGTATCAGCTATAATCTCACCAGAATAAGATTTATAATCCAATCTCCTTTTACTGCTCTGGGCGATTTTTCTTCCAAACAAGGCTTGTTTAGAAATCGGATTGTTTAGGCGGGAGTTCACCGCCTTCCATTTCTTATTCACTTCATCTTTATCTAATGTGTCGTTATTTACAACACATGTGGTGAGGAACGCACTATATAAATCACGATGTGCATGTGTTTCCGTCAGGAAACACATGCACACGGTCATTTAATGTCTTCTTAACATAGTCGTTTTTCATATGGCAATACTGCGAAAGCTTGGTCGTATAGGTGTTAATCAAAGAAACATGTCCATCAGCACTCAAAGCCTTGCGGATCACTCTTGCTTGAAACATTCCTGCACCCCTTACTTTCGCACTTCGACCATAAAGCTTTTGCCATGCTTTATAGCTAACGTTTTCTAA
>JGI12218J13221_1000026_pt1 | contig 23674 bp, 19 predicted proteins | sample DeeseametaMP0203_FD_13221 | JGI IMG/M metagenome (IMG submission 13221) | reverse complement strand
ATGCGACAGTGGAAAGCTGCACTCCAATGGTACAGCTCCATAGTAGACGGGGCCTGGGCTGGAGCCACATGAAATTAAATTCGTGGGGATCCCTCAGGGTCAGAGTCATAACTCTGACTCCATTGTACTTATATTAAATAATTTGACTTTGTTGTACGTTTTGACGTACGTTAAAGGTCTTTGGAGGAAATGTTATGAGTACATTATCAGCGACCGAGGCTCGGGCTAATTTATATCGAGTAATAGATGAAACGGCTGAATCTCACGAGCCCGTTTTAATTACTAGTAAGCGAAATAACGCAGTACTACTTTCTGAAAGTGATTGGAACGCAATTCAAGAAACCTTGTACTTATTATCAGTGCCAGGAATGCGCGAGTCTATTAAGGCAGGAATGGAAGAAGAGGTAGGAGACTGTGCAGAGGAGTTGGATTGGTGACATGGAAGGTCGTTTACACGAAACAAGCACAGAAAGACGCACAAAAACTAGCAAGTAGTGATTTAAAAAGAAAAGCAAAAACACTTCTAAAGATAATAGCAACTAACCCTTACCCAATACCTCCCCCCTATGAAAAGCTCGTTGGCGACTTAGAAGGTGCGTACTCGAGACGAATTAACATCCAACATAGATTAGTTTATCAAGTCCTTGAAAATATCCAGACGATAAAAGTTTTACGCATGTGGACACATTACGAGTAGTCGTCCCATGTCTTTACTGCTATACAGCGCGTTGGTTTAGTGACATGCCCGAAGTATTCTCGTTCAGACACGCGGACTTATGTTTCTGATTGAGAATAACAGTACTATGAAATCTTAAAAATTATTGAAATTAACTCCTTTCCATTACTAATGATAACCTTGGCATGTTGTTTGCTAAGTCTTGTTTGCTGTCTGGTGTTTGCTGAGAATAAGCAAATTGGGCATCTAGAACGTCATCTGCAATAACGTTTTCGCAATTCATGTCTCTCAGTTTTTCATAGCAAGGAAGTTTATGTTAACCGTTTCATCATTTACACAGTCGCTATCTTCAAATCCTGTGTTTAGTAAAACGCTCTCTACCGCGTATGAAAGGCTAAGTTCAGGGCTTAGAATAAATAGTGCTGCAGATGACAGTGCAGGTTTACAGATATCAAATAGGCTCACGTCAGAGTCTATTGCTAAGGATCAGCTTCGCCGTAACTTAAACGACGGCATTAGCTATGCACAAATAGCGGAAGGCGGGCTGCAAGAATCTGCCGATATATTGCAGCGTATGCGGCAATTAGCCATGCAGTCTCAAAACGGCATTAACACCGATGCAGATAGACGGGCACTAGATAAAGAATTTCAGCAATTAAAAAACGCACTCAATGGTATTGCCTACAATACAGAAGCATTTAACCGTTTGCCTTTACTAGGTGACAACGATTTATTGTCTGATAACGTATCTTCTATAGGCGATACGTTCGTGAAAGGCAGCTCAACGCGCCTAGATAGCGGTTTACGTTCTGTGGCTTATATCCCTGCAGGATCAACTAACATTTCTATTAATATTGACAGCTTTTCTTTAGACGATGACCTTCAGGTATTTACCACTAGCGGTAAACATTTAGTGGGTACACCGCTATCAGACGATGTATGGGATACTAACAGTGTTAATTCTCCTAGCGATATTAAAAGCTTGTTGTTCTTAACCCAAGAAGGGTATACACCAACGGCAAGCTACGACGGTAGCTCGTTAATTACGAATGGCACAGGCACAATTAACGGAACAACATTCACGTTTTCGGGCGATCAGCACCCAGGCGTAACAACCGAAACCTTAACCATCGATAATACAAACGAACCGCTCATTATTTCAGTAGTGGGGAAGGGCGTATTTGATGCAACGGTAGATTGGGATACGTTAGGCGCACCCGGAAGCGGTGGAAACAGCTTTGAAGCCGGCCCAGTCGACATTACCGCCACCAACGCGCTAAGCGAAGGTACGGACTATATTAACCTTGCAAAAACGCCAGCCGGTCTTTCAGATTTAGACATGGTAGAAAGCGATGTGCTTACCTTTGAGAATGCAGAGGCGGCATTACAGCAAATTGACGACGCACTAGCGTATGTAAGCGAGAGCCGCGCTTTCTATGGCGCAAAAATGAATCAGATGGAGTCGGCGCTAAAACTCAATGACCGTATGCACGAAGGCTTAATGGCAGCCCGCTCTCAAATCCTTGATACGGACTTTGCAGAAGAAACTGCTAAATCGACACAGGCGCAAATTGTGGAACAAGCGAGTATATCAGTTAGGGCACAGGCTAAATCTAGTGATGAGCAGGTTTTGGGTTTGTTGGGGTCTATTGGTGAAAGTTAGAAGCGCAATTCATTTCGACAGAGCAGGCGTTATATACTTTACACTCGGGATTTATAGTAGAATCAATGTATGCTTTTCAACGTAAAAACGCGTTAAAAGCTTTGTAAATCTATCCACAATCAAAAACCAAGGAAAATACGAGAGATGGGAAGCCAGATTACGTGCTTTAAGGCCTATGACATTCGAGGTGAACTGAACACGCAACTTAATGAAGAAGTAGCATACAGAATTGGCTACGCGTTTGCTGCAGAATTGAGTGCAAAAACGGTAGTGGTTGGCAGTGACGTTCGTTTAACCTCTACACCCTTAAAGCTAGCGCTAAGCGCTGGTTTGATTGATGCCGGTGCTAAAGTGACTGACATTGGAATGGCTGGTACTGAAGAAATATATTTTGCAACTAAACATCTTGGTGTCGACGGTGGTATAGAAGTTACCGCAAGTCATAATCCAATAAACTACAATGGTATGAAGCTTGTAAAAGCCGGTTCTGTGCCTATAAGTGGTGATACAGGTTTAAAGGCGATTAAAGTTCGAGCCGAGGCATTAAGCGATGAGTTCGTATCAGGTCGTCTATCTCATTATACTTCGGGGGCGGTTATAGATACAGATGCTTTTTTCAACGGCCAAGCGCACGTACAGCTAGAAAAGCTAGAAGAAACTGACCAGTACCTCAAACAATCGTGCATGAAAGAGTATGTTGATCACATGCTTTCTTACGTTGAGTTTAATAACTTTACCCCCCTGAAAATTGTGGTTAACGCAGGTAATGGTGCGGCTGGTCCAGCCCTCGATGCCATTGAGCATGAGATGCACAGACAAAACGTGCCTATAGAATTTGTTAAAGTTCACCACAACGCAGATGGCACCTTCCCAAATGGTATTCCTAATCCGCTGTTACCAGAAAACCGTGCCGACACTGCCGATGCAGTAAAAGCCTCAGGTGCCGATTTTGGTATAGCTTGGGATGGCGATTTCGACCGCTGCTTTCTATTCGATGCCGACGGCGAATTTATAGAGGGGTATTACATAGTTGGCCTTCTTGCTGAGGCGTTTATTGAAAAGAATAAAGATAGCAAAATCATTTACGACCCTCGCGTATACTGGAACACAGAAGACATTGTGGCAAACGCTGGCGGCACGCCAATTAAGTCTAAAACTGGCCATGCATTCATTAAAGAAAGAATGCGCAAGGAAGATGCTGTATACGGCGGCGAAATGAGTGCACATCATTACTTTCGCGACTTTGCCTACTGCGATTCAGGGATGATCCCATGGCTATTGATTGCAGAACTTGTGTGCGTGAAACAGCAAACTCTAGCCAGCATGGTGAAAGAGCGAATAAAAGCCTTTCCTTCTTCAGGCGAGATAAACAGTAAACTTAAAGACGCTGACGCAGCGCTGGACCGTGTGACTAAAAAATATCAACCCCTAGCTAACCTTGTTGATACTACTGATGGTCTAGGCCTAGAGTTTGAAAGTTGGCGCTTTAATCTACGTAAATCGAATACCGAGCCAGTAATTCGTCTTAATGTCGAAAGTAAGGGCGATATTTCATTAATGGAAGAAAAAACTAAAGAGGTGTTAGCCCTCATACGTGCTGAGTAAGTAGCTGCCTAACGCTAAAATATACGATAAAAATAGGGCAAAAGTGCGGAGCTTGGCCCTATTTTTATTTCTTTCTAGTTTTTGCCATTTAATCGCAATATAAACCTTTGTATACTATTCGCTTAATATAAAACTATTAGGACGTGGGAACAGCACCCACACATCAAGGATATTTCAAATGAAACCAGTAGTATTAGCTGGCGGCTCAGGCAGTCGCTTATGGCCAAAGTCTCGTGCGGCACTTCCAAAGCAGTTTCTGTCTCTCACATCAGACAGCACCATGCTGCAAGACACAATAACTCGCTTAAAAGGCACACCAGCTCAAAACCCAATATTCATTTGTAACGATGCACATCGTTTTTTAGTTGCAGAACAGCTTCGTCAAAAAGATATCCAACATGGTGGTATTCTTCTTGAACCTGTTGGACGCAATACGGCACCGGCAATCGCTTTAGCAGCGCTACACGCTACAATTAATGGCGAAGACCCTGTTCTTCTAGTGTTGGCTGCAGATCACCTTATTAAAGACAACCAAGCATTTCACACTGCTATTGCTAAGGCCGAAAAGCTGGCAGAGCAGGGTAAACTTGTTACTTTCGGTATTGTTCCTGACCAGCCGCATACTGGGTATGGTTATATCAAAGCCGGTGAGCAAGCGGGCGAAGGTTTTGAAGTAGCACAATTTGTAGAAAAGCCTGCACTAGAAACTGCAAAAGAGTATGTAGATTCTGGCAGTTACTACTGGAATAGCGGCATGTTTATGTTTAAAGCAAGCCGTTATTTGGAAGAGCTAGAAAAATATAACCCTGAAATGCTAGACGTGTGTAAACGTGCTATCGACACAGAAACACCAGATTTAGATTTTATTCGTGTAGACCACGACATTTTTGCGACTTGCCCAGATGATTCAATCGACTATGCAGTAATGGAAAAAACAGATAGCGCTGCTATGGTTCCATTAGACGCAGGTTGGAGCGATGTGGGTAGTTGGTCTTCACTGTGGGAAACTGCAGAGAAAGACGAAAACGGTAACGCTACTGTAGGCGATACAATCCTAGAAAACACCAAAAACAGCTACGTAACTGCTGAGCAGCGTTTGGTTTCTGTAATTGGTTTAGAAGACGTTATCGTAGTAGAAACTAAAGATGCCGTAATGGTTGCCCACAAAGATGATGCGCAAAGCATAAAAGCCGTAGTGAATAAACTTAAAGCTGAACATCGCCCAGAGTTTGAATTCCACCGTGAAGTATTCCGCCCATGGGGAAGCTACGACTCTATCGACAGCGGTGGCCGTTTCCAAGTAAAACGCATTACGGTTAAGCCTGGTGAAAAACTATCGGTTCAAATGCACCACCATCGTGCCGAGCACTGGATTGTAGTATCGGGCAGTGCAAACGTAACTATTGATGAAGAAACACAGCTAGTTACAGAAAACGAGTCTGTTTACATCCCTATCGGTGCGGTTCATGCACTTGAAAACCCAGGTAAGATTCCGCTAGAGCTTATTGAAGTGCAGTCTGGCGCATATCTTGGCGAAGACGATATTGTTCGTTTCTCTGATAGATATGGGCGTGTTGCTAAATAGTTAAGAGTGACATTTTGAAAAAGCACCGAAAGGTGCTTTTTTCTTTTGAGGGGCACTCTCTTAAAGTTAAAATGCTGAATATCCTGTGTTGCCACTATTTGAAATAGGTTATTATTAGTCGCAATAGCTGGTTTGCATGCTCAGTAGCTGAACCATGCAATATTAAGGAAAGCAGTTTAGCATTGCATAGGAATAGGGTGTTTACGCATTTTGTTATCAAAAGTACTAAAGCCATCTAATCTAAAACGATTAGCATATCGGCTAGCCAAAAAGTTAATCATTGTCCCTCACCACCAGTTAACAGAAACCGCATCTGAAATTAATGCTTCTAGTTGGGTTTCAACCGGTGATGATCCGCAGTTTATTATTCATCCTGCTCGCCGCATACCTTCACGAAGCTTTTCGAAAGGATGGTATCTTCTTCGCGTAAAAATAACTGAAAAAAACCATCAGTCGCACGTGGGAAAGTTGTATTCCAACTTACAGAAAGGCGAGCTAACCACTGTTGACGTACCATGGCACAGCACCAAATTTGTAAACCGCCTTTTCTATCTTGAAAATAACAATAACATGCTTCGCTTTGATCCCTGTGAAGCAGAAACTGAGTTTACTCTGAACACGTTCATGATATCGAAAGTGCCGTCTTTCATTGCCATGAGACACATGAAACAGCGATTATATAAGCTGCTCAGCCATGTCGATGATGTAGAAGAGTACCTTGATACAAACCGTAAGCTTAACGGCGGAATGTTAATAGAGACAGTATACGAAGAATACAATAAAACCTTTACCACAGGAGTGATGGAAAAAAGCTATCCGTTTTGGGTTGAGTTCGACGAGCCGCGCGCGTTACAGAAAATGCAACAAGCCTTCACCCCAGAACAGTCAGAAGTGAAGTTTTCTATTATTCTTCCTACTTACAATACAGACTCTATTTATTTAAGAGAGTGTATCGATTCTGTTCTGCAGCAAACTCACACAAATTGGGAACTGTGTATTGCCGATGATGCGTCGACCAACGCTGAGACTATCAGCACATTGAAGTCGTACGCACAAAAGCACGCCAACATAAAGTTGAATCTGCTAAGTGAAAACGGGCATATATCCAAATCAAGTAACGCCGCTTTAAGCATGGTTACTAGCGATTATACTTTGCTGCTCGACCATGACGACACGCTACCTGCTCACACGTTATCCTTCTTTGCGAAAGCTATAACAGATAACGCAAACGCGAAAGTGCTTTATGGCGACGAAGATAAAATAGACGAGCAGGGCAATCGCCATCAGCCGCACTTTAAACCTGATTGGAACCCTGATTTACTACTAAGCCAAAACTATATATGTCACCCCGTAGTGTACAAAACAAGCGTGCTTAAAAAGATAGGTGGATTTAGAGTAGGTGTAGAAGGCTCGCAAGACCACGATTTACTTTTACGAGCGACCGCTGGCCTTAAGCATGGTGAAGTTGTTCATCTACCTTTCATTCTTTATCACTGGCGTGTTATTGAGAACTCGACAGCCTCGAATGCTTCCGCTAAGTCGTACACGACAGATGCTGGCATTGAAGCCATAAGACATTTCCTCGAACATTCAGGCCAAGATGCTACAGTTGATAAAGGCAATTATCCAAATACGTATAAGGTTAATTGGGCGCTGCCAAATGAGCAACCACTCGTTAGCTTGGTCATTCCGACAAAAGATGGTTATGACATTTTAAAGCAGTGTTTAGAGTCTATTTACGACAAAACGTCATACAAGAACTTCGAAATTATTGTTGTAGACAATCAAACGACCTGTGAAAAAACCTTAGGCCTTTTCAATGAATACACTAATACTAAAGCTAATTTCAGAGTTTTAAAGTGGGATAAGCCTTTTAACTATTCCGCAATTAACAATTTTGCTGTCTCGCAGGCCGAAGGCGAAGTAGTTGGGTTAGTTAACAACGATATCGAGGTTATAAACGAAGACTGGTTGTCAGAAATGGTATCGCATGCCCTTAGACCCGAAATTGGCTGTGTAGGTGCGAAGCTTTATTACCCTAACGATACTATCCAGCATGCGGGAGTAGTGCTCGGAATAGGCGGCGTTGCTGGTCACTCTCACAAATATTTCCATAAGAGCGAACCGGGTTACTTCACACGTTTGCATCTTGTTCAAAATCTGTCAGCAGTTACAGCAGCATGCTTACTAGTCCGTAAGTCTGTGTTTGAAGAAGTAGACGGACTAAACGAACAAGATTTAACAGTAGCTTTTAATGACGTGGATTTTTGCCTAAAGGTACATACTGCAGGTTATAGAAACCTATTTACCCCGTGGGCTGAACTTTACCATCACGAGTCGATAAGCCGCGGTGAAGAAGATACGCCAGAGAAAGTGGCGCGATTTAATAAAGAAAGTGAGTATATGAAGGATAAGTGGAACAAGCTATTGTGCAATGACCCAGCTTATAACCCCAATTTGTCTAACACCCATGAAAACTTTTCGCTCAAATAGTAACTGAATTTTAGAAGTATTATGAAAAACAATTTTCCATTATTTTTTATCCATATCCCCAAAACCGCTGGTTCTAGTTTCCGCGTTGCTGCAGAAAAGTACTTTGGTTCTGATGACACTTATTATGATTATGGCCAAGCTAATCAAGAAACTCACCCCGACATAATAAAATATGAATATGAACTAAAGGACAGATATTTAGCTGCGAAAACTATAAAACAAAATGCTAAGTTTTTGTCTGGGCATGTGATATATCCCAAATATGCCCCGTTTTTTCAGCCAAAAAGTGTTGTGACTTTTGTTCGAAACCCTGCACAGCAAGTGCGGTCCCATTATGAGCATTTTTCTAGATTGCACGGATATGAAGGAAGCTTTGCTGACTTTATTAAGGAGAATCGTTTTGCCAATATGCAGTCGAGGGCATTGAATGGAGTTTGGCCAGACGCGTTAGGTTTTATTGGTATCACTGAGCGTTATGACGAATCAATTGCGCTGCTTAATAAGTATTATGAGACCGACATCAAAGTATTAGATATAAATAAAAACTCAGCAAAGTCTTCCGGTGCTTATATACTAAGCGAAGATGAGCTGTCTCTAATCCGCAAAATGAACCATCAAGACTTTGCTTTGTACGAATATGCGACGAAGCGCTTTGAACTGCATCAGTCCTTTTTAGAGCAAGATCTTCCTTTAATTAGATTTGGTGAATTACACGTTGCACCGAAGGACAAAGGAATGCAGTTTAATATTTGGGGCTGTTGTTATGAGCAAGAAGACGCACTGGCTGCTGATATTTTGTTAGATGATATTGTAGTTGATGAAGTGAAGTTGGCTGACTACAGACCGCTAGCAGCTGAAAGGCATATTCACCGCGACGGTTTTGTTGGTAAAGCCTATAGATATCCGGATTCTTTCAAAAAAGGCCAAACGGTAAAAGTCAGAGAAAAGCAGACGCAGACCATTATTTTTGAAGATACAGTTAGCTGATTAACAGCAACTAAAAATACATGTGACTTTGATATCGTCCGAATTTAATAAGCAGTCTTACAATGAAACAACATTCACAGAAAACGGTTATCCGTAGGGCAACAGGCACTGCGAAAAAAAAAGCGAGACGCTTTTTAAATGCTTTAATGCCAAAAGAAAATAGCGTTGAACGTTCGGGGGCTGTGGAAAGTGAATTGCACCTTCAAAGCCATAATTCTAGTTTATCAGACAGTGAGATGACCTTTATTCGGAGCCAGCTGGAAAAAGGTAATAAATCACTCGTGAAACGCCTTGGTTTCAAAAGTTATACATTCGAAGGTGTGTCTCAAGCGGAGATCACAGTTTCGCTGGACAATGCAAAAGAACTTGTTGCTCACTATTCAGAATCCACGGACATTATTGCACTGGTTAGCTTGATACTGAACCATGCAGAGTTCCCAGTCAGTCATTTCATAATGAATGTAAGTCTAGCTCCCGAAGCGCTTAGGGATTTAGCAATACTATTTAGAAAGGTTAACAAGTGTACAAGCTTTTGGTTAATAGCAAGAGCCAAAATTCTACGTCCATACGGGCCTGTTATATCTGAGTTGTTTGAATCGATTGCAGACGAGTACATAGCAACGCTCAATGTTGGAATAGGGGTTATTACGTTTAACAGGAAAGATCATTTAGCAAAAACGGTCGAAGCCATCAGAGCATTCACAACAGGTGACTATCAACTTGTAGTTGCAGACGACGGTAGTAAAGACGATACAGTAGAGTGGTGTGAACAAAACAATGTACCTCACACTAGTTGCGCGAACAAAGGCGTTGTACGAAACAAAAACAGGGCTTTATATTATCTCAATGAAGTCAAAAAAGTTGATGTTTTAATTCTATTAGAGGACGACTGCCGACCAAACAGAGAAAACTGGCAAAAAGAGTGGGTGATAGCAGCACTTTTGTGGGGGCATATTAATTATGCGCACAAACGCATTATAAAAAAAGAAGAGGCTGTGCTTTCTGGAACAGGCTCTAGTTATTCACCGTATCTGTGCAAATTAGTCACAGGGCAGTGTACTGCTTGTAGTAAAGGTGCAATGGATAACGTTGGATACCTTGACCCAAGGTTTAGTGGCTACGGTGCAGGACATGTAGAGTGGACGGAAAGGTTTATTCGTCAGGGGTACAACGGCACTACGGAAAAGCAGTGGGTTTATCCAGCAATTAATACTGGGTTAAATTCTGACGATGCGCCTACTTTCAAAAATCCTGAACAACTTGAAAAAAACAGAGCGCTTAAAAAGAAAATAAGTAAAGAGTCTCACAAGCGAGAAGCTTGGCTTGATAGTATAGAAAGGCAAGAGTTTCTAGAAGAAATCAATTCTATTAGTCACTAACAAGTAGCGACAGGCAAACTGTTAGTTGAGTGAAATTATATTTTTCGAATATCTTGTTGAAAAAAATAGTCAGTGCATGCTAGTTTTAGCGTTGATATAATTCTAAACAACACTTTAGTATTAATTTAATGACAAGGACGCCTTATGAATTGCTTACGAGTGCTTCTCGCCCAGTGTTTCCTACTTGCACTAACTTTAATTTCGACTCATGCAAATAGCGCAAACTACCAAACGTTTGAAGAGTTGATAAACAACGAATCGTAAATTTTATCGGTTGATAAAAGCACGCTGGATGAATACGGTATTTTAGTAGAAGGAATACTAGTTAAATCAGATTCTGGTACGTGGAGCTTTTCTGATTACACACAAACCCAAATTGTTCCGTCATACAATGTTGTTTTTTCATAGTCGTCTCCTGCATTAATAATTACAGAAAACTCCAATTAAGTCTGTCTCAGTTTAGGGGATGTGGACAGAAGGAGAGGGGAAAAAAGAAGCAACAGCATCTCTTCTAACGGCGTTTGCAGATACAATAGTAAAACGGCTTAGGTATAGAGCAATTATAAAACGATTAAAAAAAGCGCCAAATAAAAAACTAATATTTTTCATTACATTGCCTCTGATTGATAAAACGAAAGGTGTTATACCGCGCGATTAATGGTATTATTTCACTAGTCAATTGAATGAAAGAGTATTAGTAAAAAAGGAATTAACGATGAAGAGCATTAGCGTTATAGCAATAGTTGTTGTAATTGTCTTTTCTTTCGTCGTATTGTTCGTATCACCTGCGAAGAATGATGCTCTCTTGGGTGCAGAAAACAAAATTGCCCCGCCACCGCCTAAAGTAAGCAGCACTGAAGATACTAACGTGCCGCTTTCACAGCAAACCGTTCATTCAGAATCTACAAAAACACCATCCAATATTGATGCAGCGGAAGTCGGCCTAAACACCAACCCCGAGTTAATTGCGGAAATAGAGCGCGATATGCAATTTTCCGTGGCACCAGAAGGGGATGTTTCTTACATGTCGCCTGAAGCTGAAACATCGCAACTTTTAGATGAAGCTTTCCCTGGAATTGCGCCCGACCCGAACATGACTATGCCTGGAAATATCTCGCCGGATGACACTAACATGCATGAAGGTATTGGCGAACCGTTAGAAAAAAATACGAAAATGGATGATTTACCACGTCACTAATTGATATGGTACAGGGTTACGAAGTAAAGACGGTTTGTACAGTGTTAGTAAACAAATATTTTCAACGTGTTAAGCAGCAAGTGTTCGGTAAGGTGAAGGCAGTATGAAGTTAGTAGTTATTGGTAATTGCCAAGCTAGGCCTCTTGCTGATTACATTGAAAAGCTAGTTCCTACAATACAGGTAACTGCTACCCCAATAGTACACTTATTAAAAGATAGCGATGAAGCTGACTATCGCGACGCATTAAATGAAGCTGACGTTATTGTTACGCAGTCTATTTCAGACAACTACCCTTGCAAGTTTATTCGAACCAGTGAAATAAAGCGTTTGTATGGTGATAAAACCCATACAATAGTTAACCTTTATTTCAGCGGGTTTACTCCAGATTTGATGTATATTCGGCACCCAGAGGTTACGACTTTACGTGGCCCTTTAGGCGAATATCATAATAAAACCATTCTTGATGGGTGGCTGCTTGGTATAAGTCAACAGCAAGTAGTTGGGTGGTTATCAGATCCATTCTACAACAAGCAAGAGTACGGTAAAGAAGATGCAAAGTCGCTTAGTGAGTTAAAGGCGCGGGAAGCATCGGTTGATATAAAAATTGCAGACTTCATTGAAGCTACCCGCGGTAAATCAAGAACGTTCTTCACGTTCAACCACCCCTCATCAGTGTTACTAATTGAATATGCCAAGCGTATTTGCCTGCATATTTCTGGCACAAAGGGAAATGACAATAGCATCGATGCCAGTATTGAGCCGCTAAATCAATTGATACCGCTAGTTCCTCCTGGTATCCCATGCGTAGAAACTGGAAGAGTTGAGTCGAAAGGTACCCAGGTAATCAGCATTAATGGGGCAGATATTGAGTTGGGCGAATCAGTCACATTTACCAATGAAGAATTGGTGTCTCAGTTCTATGACATTTATGAACAAAATGCCGAATTTTTAAGAGCGAAGTATGAAGCCTAATACTATTGTTCAATTCTGGAATACACCAAATTTACCAGAAGATATCTCAAAGTTAGTTGCCACATGGAAAGCGCAAAACCCTTCCATGGAGCACAAACTTTTTAGTTACGAAACTGCACGTCAATTTATAGCAGAGCACTACGGTGCTGAAATTCAAAACCTGTTTGAAAGTGCTGCACTACCAGCAATGCAGTCAGATATTTTCCGCGTTGCCTATTGCTTAAAAATGGGCGGCTTTTATATAGATTGTGGAACTCGTTGCAATGCGCCTATCGAACCACTGCTTTCAGATGATTTACTGTTTTTGGTTAGAAAGTGGCACGGCGGAATCATGAATGGAGCAATTGGCTGCAGTGCAGGGCACCCTGCTCTGGAATGGATATGGAATCGCATTATTCAAAATTTGAAAGCGCGTAACAGTAACGATGTGTGGAAGTTAACAGGGCCACTATCGTTTAATCAAATGGTAGAAAGCAAAGCGTTCGAAGACACCGTAAACGTTGTAGAGCAGCCAGAAACTAAGCCGTACTTTGACATTGTTAATGAGCTTGAGCACAAAAAAAAGCACTGGTCGAAAGTACAAGAAAAGCAAAGCGTGTTTAAAGACAGCGTTACAGCGAGTAACGATTTTAATGGGCACAAGCAAACGACTACAGCTAATACAGATAGCCCTGAATTGGCCACCGAGCATAACGCGCCTTCAGCTCGAGTAGGTACTGGCTTAAATGCAGAGCAGGGCAAGACAGAAGGCAAAGTAGAGGGTAACGTAGAGTGCAAGGTTGAAATTGCGGGTGGCTTCGAGCGAGAAGACGTAAGCCGTTTAATTGTTAATATCAATAACGTTGTTCTTTCAACTGGAGTCGTGGCGAGTTTCCCGCTTATCATTAACAGGCGAGGGAACAGGACCGAAGTTGAGTTTTATGAACCAAAGCCAAACCGTAGTTTCCCGCTATCTCAGTTTATTGCTAGTGGCAATAATGGCGTTACCGATTATATGCTTGTTATGCAAGAGCAAATGGGAAGTAACGCTTTCTACAAGCTTTCCTCTAATGACCAAGCAGACTTAATAACTATACTAACGCAGTTAAACATAGCGCTTTTGAAAGAGCAGTTTGCATTAAAAGATAACGTAAATGTAGGGAAAACGAGCAATTGGTGTAAAGCAGTTGAGCAACTGATTTCTGGCTTTACAGAGGCAAAGACAGAAGAGTCTGTTAGTCATTTTTCACAAAACGAAGCCAGCATCGTTGTTAAAAATCTGGCATTGTTTAGTGATACAAAGCAGGAAGATAATGTACTTGTTTTGTGTGGTAACGCTTTGGTTGATGAAAAATCAGAACCTCAGCGTTTTACCCTTTCGCTACGTGCCGATAGTAATGTAAATGCAGTTACATCAGTAAAGTTAGATGACGCAGCGCTAGTTTCCAATAAAACACAGCTTTTGCACGCGGTGGGCAGTTCACTTCATAAAACAAACCTCAATGGTAAAGTATTGTCATATTCACTTGAACGCTGGTATTACGCGTTACAAAAATTCAGTGGGGAATTTTAAGTGGGTCAAAAACTAATTATTGCGCCTAACGAATGTTTACTTTCGTACATGGGTTTAGCAACTGAAAAAGTAGAAAAAGGCGCGCTAGCTTTAAATGTAGATTGGTCTGAAGAGCTTGGTGATTCTGAAATAAACGACACTTTAATTAATAGTGTTGTAAAGGTTGAGGCACCCCATATTAGCATTGCAGTAAGCCAGCAAGGTGATGAAGCTGCCCACGGAATAAAAGCGCTTCTTATGTCGCCGCAAGATTACATAGTCGCTTCATTTGCAAACGCGTTACCTAAACAGGCAGAAGTGACAGAAGCGCTAAAAAACTGGGACAACTATTTTAAAGCATTGCAACAGCATCAGTATCTATTGGGTGAGCATTTCGCGATTGAACTGCTACCCACCTTAAGTTTGCCGAAAGAGCTACAAGCATTAAGCAACACTGTTCGCTGCGCCCTTCAAAGTGAGACTGAAACCAACGGATTGTTACAACAGTTTGAAGCTTTTAGCGCTCGCGACAAAACCCAAAGTTGGGTTGACGTTGTGTGCTTCGGTTTATCGCAATTTAAAAACATTGAAGGCACAAAAAATGAGTGTACTAAAGCCAATGAAGCTTTAAACACGGCTAAAAGCGAACAAGAAGCCGTTAAAAACGAATTGGCTCAAAAGTTAGAAAGCCTCGCCCAGCTAACTCAGCAGCTCGAAAAAGAGCAAAAAGAAAAAGAGGCAGCAGTAAAAGAGGTTACAAACACCAAAAGCACTGCCGCAGAATTAGACGCGAAAAATAAAAGCGCATTAAGCGAGCTTGCCAGTACAAAAGAGCAAGCTTCAACGTTAGCCGCAGAAAATAGCGAGCTTAAAAGCGAGAACGAGCTATTGCTACTGCAAACCCAGCAGTTACAAGAAGAGTTAGAAAGCGCTTTTGTTGAAGCTAGTAAAACCAAAGCTGCGGTTGCAGATTTAGAAAATAAGTATAAGGAAACAGCGAACAAGCTAACTGAAGCGGACGTTGAAAAGCAACGCATATCAAAAGAAAATAACGAGCTTAAAAGCGAGAGCGAGCTATTGCTACTGCAAACTCAGCAGTTACAAGAAGAGTTAGAAAGCGTTTTTGCTGAAGTTAATAACGCCAAAGTTGCTGTGGCAGACTCAAACACTAAATACGAAAAAGCAAACAGCCAACTAGCTGAAGTAAAATCAGAGAAAGAGCGCATAGCAAAACAAAATACAGAGCAAGCTAAAGAAAATGAATTACTGCTGCTCCAAATTCAACAGCTGCAAGAAGAGTTAGAAGCAACCTTATCGAAGCTATCTAACGTTGAAGCGGATTTTGAACGCGTAGAGCAAAACTATAAGCAATTACAAGAAAATGCCGAAGCAGAAGAGATTGCATCATCGCATAGTGATTTAGCAGCTAGGAAAATCAACGAGTTCGAAGAAGAGAAAGCACTGTTGCTGCTTCAAATAAATCAATTACAAGAAGAGCTAGAAGGTACGTTTTTGCAGTCTGAAGAAAGTAATAAGACGAAAGACGCCTTAATTCAGAATTTAGAAGCAAAGCTGGCCCGAGTTGAGAAACACACCCCTGAGCTAAAGAGAGAGTTACAAAACGCGATGAGTGAACAAGAATTATTACAGTTACAAATAAAACAGCTTCAAGAAGAATTAGAGTTTTATTTTACCGAATACCAAAAGTTAAAAGGTGAATCGCCTGATAACAAAGCGCTGGCCGAATTCAAGAGCAAAGTAGAAGCGCGATTCCCACACTTGGTGTTAAGCAAAGGTGTCACCCTAACGGGCGGTGCAAGCCAAAAAGACTTACAGCGCATTACTGCAAGGTTCACTCAAGTCGAGCATGGGGACAAGCACTGGAATGCGTTTTCTATCATCGTGAACGATAGAAAAGGTGTGCTAGACATAGAATTACATGCACCAGATGAAAAGCGCGTTTACCCATTATCAAAATTTGTGAAAACGGGCAGTAATAAAGTGTGTGCCTTTTCACTGCTTAGCCCATTTACAGATGCAGGCAAAAAAGCCCTAGCCGAGCTACCAGCCGACGATCATTTGCTGTTAACCGGTATTATTGAAGAACTGCAAACTAAGCTGAAACAAGGTGATATAAAGCGCACCGAAGCCACTGAGCAACTTGATATATCGGCATGGCCTGCAAAGCTACAGAAACTGCAGCAGGCATTAGCCCAATTAGCACCAAAGCCTACAGCCAAACCACTGACTTTCAAAAAGCTAAGTTTGAAACAAAATATGGTAGCGGCGAACAACGAGCACTTATTAATTTGTGTTGAAGGTTTACAGGCTAACGGCAAAACGTATGCAGCTTACGATATAAAAATCGGCGCTAAACAAATCAAAGATAAAGCTTTTACACAATACGGTAGCCTTGAATTCCGAGAGTTGCCGAATAATGAAGCACCGTTGGCAAGCTGGCCTCCAGAAACCAAGGATAAATGGGGGCTGAAATTGGTATTGGATTTACCTGTGCAAATGAACGAAGCGCAACAAAAAGCGATAAATAATTTACAAGAGCAGGATAGGGTGTTTGTTAAAGCGCTACTTACAAAGTTAGCCGATAAGCTTCATACCCTTGACCGCAAGAGGCTTAAAGTGAACCAGCCGCTGGAAAATTGGCAGAAGTTAATAACGGGAATGGTCTCAAAGTTCTAATAGAACGAAAAGAGGAGGGGCAATGAGCGATTTACTACACATTGTAAAAGGCTTTTCGCAGCAACCAAAGCGTGTCTTAGCACTCGGCGCAAGATCTGAAGCTATGCTCACCTGGCTATTTTCTTTAACAGACTCACAGGTTGTTTTGGTAGAGCCAGAGTTAGCTATGTTTGAAAAGGCCAATGCTTTATATAATGATCAGGGCAAACCTGATAATGTATCCGTTGTGCACGGCGCACCAGCTTTTGAATCTGACCAGGAAGTAATAAGTTATTTTGTTTCAAGCATGTCTGGCTTTTCATCTGCGCTCCCTCCTAATTTTATTCAAAGTGTTAAACCAGCATTAGAGTTTAAGCAACAAGAAGTGCCAGCGGTATCGCTCAAGGCCATATTGCAGCAGTATAATTTTTCTGAGAATGAACCATGTTTGCTCATAGCCCAGCTAAATGGAGGAGAGCAGCATTGTCTTAACAGCCAAGTAATACATGCCTTTACTCATGTGGTTATTCAAAGCACGCACAAGCCAGTATATGGCGAAAACAAGCCGATACCAATGCTTAAAAAGCAGTTCGAAGCAAGTGGACGTGACTATATTGAATTAGCTGAGGCGGCACCGCCATATTCAAATTTAGTGGCAATTAAACAAGTTAATAACACAAAGGCGCATACTTACTTCGACCGAAGGCAAGAACATCGGGAAATTAAAGAGGCGCTAGAGAGCCAGTTAAGAACTTCAAAAAGCGAGACTAAAAAAGTTTCTGAAGAGTTGCAACAGGCTAAACAGCAAGTACAAACAGCGAAACAACAAGCTGAAGAAAAACAAAAGCAGCTAAACGAAGAGTTGCAACAGGCTAAACAGCAATTGCAAACAGCGAAACAACAAGCTGAAGAAAAGCAAAAGCAGTTGAGCGGAGAGTTGCAGCAAGCTAGTCAGCAATTGAAAATAGTTAAAGAGCGTAACGAGCAAGAAAACGCAAAGTACACAAATGAACTAAATAGCGCTGAGAAAAAAATAGAGGAATTAACTGATTTCCGTGATCGACGTGAAACAGAGCTAAAAAACTATCGTGATAAATTTGAACGGGAGCTAGTAGAAAGAGAAAAGCAAATAGAAGTACTATTCGCTCAAATCGGCAATGCTAAAGAAACAGAGGAAAAGTACATAAAAGTAATCGATACTACGAGTAAACTTAATTTGAAACTGCAATGTGATTTAGATGAATTACGTGAACGATTTTCAGACAAAGTTACTGTAGAGAAAGAGCTTACTGAGTTAATCCACAAATTATATGTCAAATTAAAGCTAGCTTCTGAGTTTTATTGTCAATTAGATGAAAATAACCATAATTAGCGAGTAATTTAGGTGAATGATAATAAAGAAACAATCAGTAGACTTCATCTTGAACTTAAAAGCGCGTTAACCTTGATTGGACAAAGTAAAGTACCTTTATCCGATGCGCCAGATGTATATAAAGGTATATCTGGAAGTTTGGGAGAAACTAAAAGTTTACTTGAAAGGTGCGAAAATATCGTTAGTACAAAGCGTCAAAATGAAAAGCCTACAATACGAATAATTCATCATTTTGCTTGTAGTGGTGGTAGTCTCATATCGAAGTGTATAGCGGCACAACCCAATGTATTTTTATTAAGTGAACTTAATCCCCTTAGTATTGCAGGCTTAAGAGAAAGTTCAGCAGAATTTACGCCGCGTGATGTTTTGACACAGGCTTTCTATGCAGGTATTCCAAAGCTAGAAATCATAAATGAAAAAATTTTTGAAAGTAGTATAGAAATTGTTAATGAGCATGTAGAAAGTTTCGGGGGAAGTTTGGTCATAAGAGCACATAGTCATTCGGACTATTGTTCTTCTAAAAGTCTCATTTCAAGAAATACTGTATCTAGAATTTTAGAAGATAAATTTTTAGTAAAAGACATGGCTACAGTCCGAAATCCAATTGACTCATACCTTTCGCTTAAAAAAAGAGGATGGGTACATTTTTATCCCGCAAATTTCAATGAATACTGTAGGAGAATGGGAGTATTTTTAGAACAGTTCCCTAAAGAAAATATTTTGCATTATGAGGAGTTTACACTGGACCCCACAAGTCTGCTAAAAAAAATTGAAGATGTTTTTTTAATTGATACTTCAGATTTAGCTTTTGAAACTTTTAGTATTTTCAAAGTTTCGGGGGATAGTGGAAGAAAAGGAGATTTTATTAGTACTAGAACTAGAGAGGTGTTAGATGTCGATTATAGAAAAGAAATTGAATCATCAAGAGAGTTTCAAAAGCTCTGTGATATATATGGATTTGAAGAAATTAATATAAAGTAAAAAAGTCTTATTATGAAAATAGCCTGCGTAACTCCTTTGCACCCGGGAAATAAATTTAATGGTGCGTCCCAGAGAATCATGAAAGTTGTCTTGATGTTGAAAATGCTAGGGCACCAAGTAAAGGTGATTTATACATGCCAAGATAATTTTGAGAACATAGACAACAATCGTATTCAGTCTATGGAAAAAAGAATAACTCAAGTTTTGGGTTGTGATGAGGCAAGAGTCATACCTAGCAAAGTTAAGATTAAAAATAGAGGAAAATTAAATCTAATTGATGACTATTATCCTGATGACATTATAAAGAAAATTAAATCAGAAGTTGAGATGTATGCATCAGAAGTTGTCTGGGTTAATTACGTGTTTCTATCGAAAATTTTTGAGGTGTTCGATAGCCTAGCGGTTGTTAAAGTATTGGACACTCATGATAGATTGGCGAGAGCTGAAGAATATAAAAAGGCCGGTACTGACTTAGGTTTTTTCTGCACTACTGAAGTTGAAGAAAAAGTTGGGATTCAAAGAGCTGATATTGTTCTTTGTATACAAGAACATGAAAAGAGGTACTTTGAATCTCAAGGTGCGAAGTTTGTACAAACCATAGGCCACTACCGCGATAGTTGCTATATGGATGGTATTCAACCAAAACGAAATTTAAAATTTGGATTTATTGGTTCCAATCATGTTTTTAACTCGAAATCTATTGACGAAATCGTAAATGAAGTTCTTAAACATACCGAATTACGAAATTTGGAGTTTGTCTTCGCCGGAGGGATTTGTGATAATCCAGTAATTAAAGAGTTGCCTAACGTGAAATTGCTTGGGCGCGTAGAGCGTGAAATGGATTTTTACGAAAATGTAGACGTGATACTAAATCCCGTGTTTTTTGGAACAGGTTTGAAAATAAAGACCGTAGATTCGTTGGCGTTTGGGAAGCCAGTAATAGGAACTAACGTAGCATTTGATGGTTTAAACTCACCGTCAAATTTCCACAATGCGAAGACTGCCGAAGATTTTGTAATGTTAGTCAAGGGAGTATTAGAAAATCCATCACGAGTATTGTCATTAGCTAATCTCTCAAAATCTCTCTTCGAGTCGTACAGCCAGTCAGTAATTGATTCTTACAAAAATTTATTCAAGGCGATCGAGTTTACCAGCAAAAAAGAGGAAGGAAAAAGAACATTTTATCACCATGTGAACTTTGTCGAAGTTGGTGGAGATAGCGACCTCAGTATCGCACAGCCGATAACACTGCATTCTTTTGTTACTGCTACCGAAAGAACAGTTTCTGCGAAAGTTAAATATGCAGTTTATTTAGTCGGGGATGAGCAAGTTTTTATTCCAAATGAATTAGACCACGTAAAACTTAAAATTAACGAAACTGTACGTAGCGTTCCAAGCTTTGAAAATTGTAAACCGCTTCCCTTCCTTAAAAGTCTATTTGCAAACATAGAAAGCTATCGTGATGATGATGTAATAATTTATACTAACGCTGATATATCTGTTTCTCCCGATTTTTATGACTTTCTGTCTCAAAAGTTTGATGAAGGATTTGATGCTCTGGTAGTCAACCGAAAGACACTTAGTAGGAAATACGCTAAAATTTCTGATTTTGACGAAATGCTTAAGGATAAGGGTAAATCTCACCCGGGGTTTGATTGCTTTGCAGTGCAAGCCAAGTATTTTAAGAAGTTTTACTTTGCCAATGTGCTTATCGGCGTGCATTTAATTGGTCGAGTGCTTCTTTGGAATATTGCGAAATACTGTAAGAAAATCGAGTTTATACCGACTAGTGATCTTACGTTCCACATTGGTGATGACAATTCAGGTAAAGATGAGAGCAGTAACAAACTTGTGTCATTCAATATGTCTCAAGCAATTGAAGTTTTAAAAAATCTAGGTGTTGCTCAAGTATTGGAGTTAGAGAAGTATATAAAAAATTCCACTAAGATATTGTACAAACCTAATATACTAAGACCCAATTTATATCTTAATAAACCGGTATTGATACATTCAATGTTTCGCACAGGTAGTTCATATTTTTACGCAAAATTACAGCAACAGAATAACCTTAATTGTTTTTATGAGCCTTTACATGAAACTCTTGCCAGTTTGACACAAGAAAATATCGTTTACCAATCCAACGTTACCGCTAAATACCATACACGGCTAGGTGATAAGGGATATTGGCAAGACTTTAGTACCCTTATTCCTAAAAACGGAAAAGGAGTCAGTAATTATACTGCGAAGTTTGCTTATTGCGCTTATTATGACAATTCAAAAATTGATCGTGATCTTATTAGTTATCTAGAAAGTCTTTTAAATCATGCCATTTCCAAACAAAAAAGGCCTGTTTTACAGTTTAATAGGACAGGTGTAAGACAAAGGAAAATAGCTGACTCTATTCCTAATAGCTTCAATATTTACTTGCTTAGAGACCATAAAACACAGTTTACATCTTACTATGATTCTTATTTAAAGAATAATAAAACTGGCTTCCTAAGAACAATGCTTGCAACGGTTTTATTGAATCAAGACCTTCCTCAGCTAGAAGATTTGGTCAACTTGGTACCGAAAATTCGTGAGTTTAAGTTTAAGTTTAAATCAGTTAAAAATTTTTTTGATGAAGGTGATGAAGCCATTAAAAGTTTCAATCTTAATGAGCTTTATACTATATTCCTATATGAATGGTATTTTTCGCTTTCTGAAGCCCTGAATCATAACTGTATAGTTATTAATATGGATAAATTATCCATGGATGTTGTTTACAGGAGAAGTATAGAAAAAATTCTTCTTGATAACTACATTTACTTAGACCTTGATGATTGTAATTTGCCAACAAGAAGTGTTGTGAGTTCTGTAATTAGCAATTACGAAGATATTGAGAAAAACGTTGCAAAGATTTTTGAGAACATAAATTCTGACTTCACTGATAATAGCAAGTGTTTTAGTAATGTAATGTCCAACACTGGCTCGCTCTACTATGACGGAAACGCCTATCAGTTATCGGTGGAAAAAGGTGTTGAGGTAGAACTAAGTGATATACTGTCGAAAAAGTCAATTTCAGATTACGTTAAGTTGAATTCAAAAGTAATTGTTGAAGTTTTTTTCTCGCCTTTGGAAAATTTTAATCAGCATTGTGTTTTTAAATTGAATGGAAAAAATATCTATCTCAGGAGAGGGAGTAGTTTTCCTGTTGCAATTATAAATCAGGATATCAGCATCGGTTCTCATACACAGTTATATTTTTCAGATGATTCTTTATCCTTAATAATTAGACCATACTAGAGGTTTTGATGAAAAAAGCACTTATTACCGGTGTAACCGGCCAGGACGGCTCTTATTTAGCCGAATTTTTATTAGAAAAGGGATACGAAGTTCACGGTATTAAGCGTCGTGCTTCATTATTTAATACAGAACGTGTCGATCATATTTACGAAGATCCACATGTAGAAAACGCTAACTTCATTTTGCATTATGGTGATTTGACGGATTCTTCAAACCTTGTTCGTATTATGCAAGAAATACAGCCTGACGAGGTGTATAACCTAGGCGCTCAGTCGCATGTTGCGGTTTCATTTGAAGCACCTGAGTACACTGCAGATGTAGATGCAATGGGCACACTACGCTTGTTAGAAGCTATTCGCTTTTTAGGGCTTGAGAAGAAAACGAAGTTTTATCAAGCGTCTACTTCAGAGCTCTACGGTGAAGTTCAAGAAATCCCACAAAAAGAGACTACGCCGTTCCACCCGCGTTCGCCTTATGCAGTAGCGAAAATGTACGCTTACTGGATTGCGGTCAACTATCGTGAGTCTTACGGTATTTATGCGTGTAACGGTATTTTGTTTAACCATGAATCTCCGCGTCGTGGCGAAACTTTTGTTACTCGTAAAATTACTCGCGGTATCGCTAATATAGCTCAAGGTTTAGAGTCTAAGCTTTACCTAGGCAACATGGATGCACTTCGTGACTGGGGCCACGCAAAAGACTATGTACGTATGCAGTGGATGATGTTGCAACAAGACAAACCTGAAGATTTTGTTATTGCTACAGGTAAGCAAATCTCGGTTCGCGAATTTGTACGTATGTCAGCAAAAGAAGCGGGCATTACCGTTGAATTTAGTGGCGAAGGCGTAAAAGAAGTTGCAACGGTAACCGCAGTAGATAATGAAACTGCGCCAGGTGTGAAAGTGGGTGACGTTATTGTAGAAGTTGACCCGCGTTATTTCCGCCCTGCAGAAGTAGAAACACTACTAGGCGACCCAACAAAAGCGAAAGAAAAGCTAGGTTGGGTACCAGAAATTACTGTTGAAGAAATGTGTGCAGAAATGGTTGCACACGACCTTGGTAAAGCGAAACAGCATGCTCTATTGAAGCAGCATGGTTATTCTGTAGCAGTGGCTAAAGAGTAAATAAAAAAGGGGCTTCTTGCCTAATGCCAGTCAGTTAAGCTGACTGGCATTTTTGTTTGCCCAGCGAAGCTGGCAAACCCGTCAGGTTGAAAGAAACCTGAATCACCCTGACTGAGGGGAAGATAATCCGAATGGCAAGGGCGTTG
>JGI12218J13221_1000007_pt1 | contig 39222 bp, 39 predicted proteins | sample DeeseametaMP0203_FD_13221 | JGI IMG/M metagenome (IMG submission 13221) | reverse complement strand
AGCCAATCTAACCGACTGAGTTCAGCAAGCAGTTTTCGGGGAGAACACCAATGTCTTACGGCATCGGGATAGCGGATCAGAAGCTGTTCACCAACCATAATCAACGCACTGCTGGCCTCTGGGAGCCACGCCAATGATTCAGGGAGATTCAATGAATCTGCATCGTGCTGGTTTGCGTTATTCGCGATTGCAGCATCGTTTGAATCGTTAGGCTTTTCACATCCATCACCCGGAACGTTTTCATTTTCCTCAAGGTGATTAACATCACTGGCATGACGAAGTTCATCATCTTGGTCGGACGATTTTGACGATGGCGACTCATCCGAATTACTGAGTTCGATTGATGATGACGCTTCAGGCAAGCCTGGCTGCTCACTGGAGCTACTCTGTGGCTCTGCTTGTGTTTGCTGTGTTGATTCCCACTCAGATTTGCTAAACAGTCTCACGCTACTTGGTACATTCGAGCTGAACAATAAATCGGCCTCAGATATATGCAGCATGGGTAGCCAGATTGGATTGCCGTCTTTGATCAGTACTTCAGGGGCAAGGCTTTCATATCGCTCATTTGAGGCGGATTTAGTGGCCAATCCTCGCTCAATGAGGATGTCCGCAAGGGTATCGGGATCTCTTGGAATGCCAGGTATCTTGTCTTTAGCCAATAGCTCAATGATGTCCTTAGCCGCGCTTTTCCAAACCAGGTAAAGATCGGTTGATTGATTCGATTTTCGTATCCAAACTCTGGCATCTCGTTGATTGACCAACCACTGGGAACTGGCAAGCAATCGCCTCATGGCATCAAGTAGATAGCGTTCGACTGGGACTCCAAGGGCATTGTCGTCAACGGAAATGCGTTGAGCTTTCAGGTCTCGCTGGACACTGGTTTGGTCAGCTTCAATAACCAATTTGGACAGGACATGCTCGGGATCGGTATTGCCAATTGCTTCCAGCATGGCTTGCAAAATTTCAGGGCCCGGTTGGGTTAACCAGGCGAGCAACTCAGGTGTCATCACCCGGTTTAATACCAAAATTGAAAATTGCTCGTGCCGCTTGCACCGTCCGTCGCGCCAGCGAATGAAATAGCGTTCAATGCTGTTGTTACTGGTCCACTGGGATAAGGTCTCTAAAAAAGGGTTCCACTGATAGCGTCCATCTTCGTCTGTAATGGACAAGTCTGAAACAGGCTTACCAATATCATGGAACAAACCGCCTAATGCCGCCGCAACACGCCACCTTGGCTCTAGCTCTTTTTTCTCAACCGGTGTGCCACTGGCAACAAAGATGATCCCTTCAGCAGCTTGTGCCGCCCAGAAAGCAACTTCCAACGAATGACGTAATAAACCACCAGCGCCACTGTGATGATGATGCTCAGAAGCTGGCAACAAATGAACATAAGCAGCCAGATGATCAATGCAGGGCTGAATCAGCCTTTGAAACTCACGCTGATTAAAGCCAAGTACTTGGCGCAGTTTGGCAATTAGCTCGTCTTGTGTGGACTGCAAATCCTCGGGTGACGCAGCTGGCAACCCCTTCAGGAATGGCGGATAGCGTGGAATGTCTGCATCCAGTTGCGATGACAGCTCTGGTAGTGCTTTGGTTTGAAAAAATAGTTTTTTGAACATAGTGAACCTCCGACACGATAGTGTGAAGGTTCAATCTGGCGTTGCCGGTTGATTAGACTAAAAAATCCGATATGTATTAACACATACGCCAAAAAATGCTGAGGGAGCTGATTAAGCTAAGGCGTATTTCTACTTGGCCTTTTAGTTTTTTTCCCAACTCTCCTTTTGGGTTTTTCAATCGGTGTAAAAGCTTCTTGTAGGTGATCGCGAAACCATCGGCGGCGCTCAACTTGACGAAACTCGTTCAAGACAAACCGATAGTCACACGAGCCAAGACGATCACCACAACCACATGGACAAGGTAATTTATTTGCCTCACGCTTGCGCAAACCTAACGCTTTCAGTGCCCGTAGAACCGATGCTTTACCATTAACATTGAACAACTGAGAATAATCATCAATCAGGCCTTTCTCACCATGGTCCAGTTCGCCATAGGGAAAGTTGCCAAATTCAACCCTATGGGACACCGAATAAAGAAACCTGACAACAATCTTTTCGAAAAAGGTTGTCAATGACGAGTCGGCTTTCAAAATTGACTTAATTTTCAGGTCTGAGCCAAGACAAAATGATCCATCAGAGTAAGTATGGAAGTCCTGATTACGAGGAAAGTAACCAGCTGTATCAAACACCACTGGTAAAGCCCTAGGATACTCACTTGGGCATACAATCCTTAGAGAAAATGTTCGCTCAATAAACCGACTTCCAGCTAGCTGTGCTTTTAACTGATACTCTCCCTGCAACTCAATCTTATCTGCATGGACATCTACTAATCTAATGTTCGGATAGGCCGAGAGAAAAGCCTCTAGGCCCACAGCCTTCCAGTGCTTCATCTATTGCTTAAACCATGGCTTTGGATCAGATGATTGAATTGCGAAAGTTGGTTTTGTTGTCACCGCAGGAATACCCAATAGACGTGCTACCGAACTTGAATCAAGCTTCAAATCCAAACCATTTTGCGCCGCATTTACTATTCGTTGCGTATCATCACTTGAGCAAAGAGCACTAAAGTCAGCTCTAGCTTGATACAGCCATTTATAAAAGTTTTCTTGTAATCGGTATTGAGCAGATTTTTCGTCATACCACTTGTCTGCAAAATCTTCGGCTGGGTTGACTGGGTTCGGAATCATTGGCGCTTGTGCAGAAATATGGTCATCCATCTCGGAGAGCACCGTATTCAACGCTGAAGCCAAATCACTTTCACCTTTATACGATTTAGCCGCCAATGTAGTGATGATTACCGATATTGGCTTACTATCCTCATTGTTTTTAAACATAGTGTCACGATGACGCTTCAATAATTGGATAACCTGCTGTAAGGGTGTCTTCCATTGATAATATGGCAGACTATCTATACTGGCTTTAAATCGCATTTCACGTTCGTTTATCACTAACCGTGCCGTCTTCATGCGCGTTTCAAACCATCGAGCATATCCTTCAGGATTGCTGATACGCCAGTTTTCATTCACAACTGCATAAGTGGAATCTGTGTTGTCGGTAATCGAAACTGCAAGCTGAGACACGTTTTGAGCCAAGTTTTCATCAAACTTAGAGTTTTCGACCATCCGCTTTTTCAACAGTCCTCTTCCTGTATCACTCTCTGGCACACACGGAACTATGTCCATGTGAAAGCTAAGCCCATCGGCATACTCTAAGCGCCAACAGCGTTTCTTCTCGGCTAGCTTTTCCTTAATTCCTCTGGCGTTTCGATAAAGCTCTAATTCATGACCCACTAGGTGCTTTAGTTGCTTTTGAGTGATAGACGTTTTATCCAGGCCACGCCGAAGATTGCACCCCATGTCTAGGTCATACTGTTCTTCTGAATCGGGCCTAATCGCCGTACCTAGACGAAAGGAACCTTGAGAAAACACGTGGGGATCAAAATTCACGCATGTTGACTCTGGGCGATGTAACCAATCACCTAGATCCTTATAGCGTTTTTCAGCCTTTTCATAAGCACTGTCTGGTAGCTCAATTTTTTCCAGAATTGTGTTTAGAACGTCGTTACTTTTAGTATTACTCATGTAGATCTCCTCGAAGCTCGACTGCCATTACGAATTGTTGTGTTTTTATGTCGTGGTCATAAATAAGCCATGGCATATCAGCCTTAGGCATTCTGGCCCGTCCTAATTCGACGGCACACGATACTGGCATCACAGGAAAAATTTGCAGTGGCGTCGCATCCCCGTGTGTATTTTTGATTTCAACAATCAGCTTTCTTATGCACTTTCTGAACAAGGAGAGCTGCTGCTTTGACTGCATGAAATCATTATGAGGCTGCTTGATAGTCACTTCCCAAATCGATGTATCTGGCCCTATAACCCGAGTAATTCGCTCATGCGACACATGGTCACTCAAAGAAAGTACCAGGGCTGGCTTTCCCTCCATATTCTGAGGTCTGTTGATGATGTACTCAAAATCATCTGAACAGTCTTGCCAAAACCAGCCTTTAGGCTCTCGATGCAGCTGATAAGTCTCGACGTCAATTTTGTCGGTGAGCAAAGCGCCAAGTTTTATTAACAATGGTTGAGGAGCTAACGCGAACAATGAAAAATGCTTACATGAATCCTCTTCGATAATCGATGAAATTTTACTTTGAAAACGCTTCGTTAGGTGTTGCGACTCTGCTTGCCAATATTGTTCAGAGTGATCCTTCAGCTCTGATACCATGGATAGGGTCACTGGCTTTTCAGTTGCCGGATACCAATTCGGAAACATTGCCTCAACACAACCGTGATAATTAATCGGTGATCTTTCAGTTCCAATATTGGCACCATATAAAACAACATTTGATTTGCGATCAGGATCAATGCCTGTGAGTATTTCTATACGTTGCTCATGCTGCATTTTCCAACTAATCAAGAGATCGGCTGGATACCTATCCTCGCTGCCTTTCTGATCAATTTTTTTGTGACAGTCATAGCACATCAACATGAGGTTGCTGACGTCATTCAAGCTGGTTGGCTTAGTTTTAAAGAGTCCCCAACCACGAGGCCCATTCTCAGAAAATGCGTAAATATGAGCATTTTGAGAGACATTGACCGATTCCTGGGTCACCGCTGATTTGTATAGCAACTTATTACACCCGCTAAACTGACAACGCGCAGCGGCACGAGCCCAAAGTTCTCGCTCAACAGGGCGTTTAATGTGCCTCGTGACTTCAACGACCATTCAAAACTCCTATAGTTTGCCAATTAACGGAAGTGAGCGCGGTGTTGTCGCATCACAGAGCAAATGGCTTACATAAGCACATCCGGCGATTAGCCCCAGCCCGCGAAGACACTTATCAATTGCCTCTTCCGGTTGCCACTCATACAAATGTTTGAGACCAACACCTAGTGCAGTTAACACCAATAGACTGTGGCAAAACTGGCGATGGTGAGGGTTACCCAAAGAGGGTTCCAGAATATCTGGAAGCTTGCCAAATAGAGAGCCAACCGTAATGGCAGTTACAGGATGGTGACTGACAGCTTGTTTTTTGTTGTCCGCAAAGGCAACGGTTAAACCAACCGCAGCCCCGACGGCCAAATGGGTTTTACCATTAGCCAAACTATTTCTCCTTCCTGACACCTTTAAAAGGTGTTTTGTCGGATGTCTTTACATCCATGAATCGACCAGTATCAGCATCTCGCTTTACCCAATGTCCGCTTGGCGTCTGAGTCTGAGATCTACCTTTAACGGCACCGTTTCTGTGTCCGTCACCTGATGGGGGATTTGTAGCCATAAAGCCTCCTATTCTGCTTAACTTAATCACATTTATCAGATATTAATAAAAAAGATCCAAAGGATCTGATCAAATAATAAACTTCAATTCTGCTTAACGCAAGCAGATTAACCAGAAAATCAAAAAAAACTACAAAATTGATCGGTAGACAAATTCCAGTCCACCTGACTCTGCCACTTCTTTTTGACCTAACACAAGACCTGTAGCATGAAGCTTCTTCAATCGACCACTGGCATTCTGTGCTGAAATGTCAAAGTGCTTAGATACATGTGACGAAGTCACTGTCTTTTTTGCAATAACAAAATCTAGAAGCTCTTTGACAGTCGCACTGAGTTTTATACCAAGTACTTCGTAACCGCTATCGCTCTTTACTAGAAGAGGTTGATCCTTGGCTGTAGCGCCATAAGACCAATTATCCAGAAGGTCACGACTCGGTACATTAGAAAGGTAAAAACCTTTTTCTCCTTTCAATGCTTTAGCCAACGAGATTACACTTTCACGAGGAAATGAAGCATCAGTGAATCGAATGCCTTCCAAGCTGATAGCAAAAATATCGCATGATGGGTGACCATCAACGATCTTTTTAATCTTCACATAGGCTTCACTACCTTCATCGTTACCAAAGGCATGGTCAGAACCTACGACTTCTGAAAGAAGAATTTTATGAGTTAACTGTTTCATCTGCTTAAGTTGACACTATTTATCAGAAATTGTCAACATAGAAGTCAAAACAGATATGGGTTCCTGTGATAGGGAACAACCCTCGATCTTCAGAAACATTGATGAGTTGACCCTTCGAGTATTCCAAAGCCAATGAGAAAGTGAGCTGCCTAATAACAATGATAACTTTCTCTTTACTAGCGTGCTCTCGACTACTCTTGAAGCCTAACCCCCGGCCTTTACCAAAGCGACTAACCTCACCAGATGTAAATGCTTTTTGAACGAGCGCAATGTCATTCTCAACAGTTTCCGCTGAAAACTGTGCGTACAACTTCGGATGTTCACTTTGTAACGTTGTTCTCAAAGTAGCGGCAATACCTAAACCAGAGTCGGATATGACTGTTTGAATATGCTTTGGTTTATTATACGGTCGATACACTTGCAGACCTGCTAGTCCAGGTATTTTGGATTCACTGTGATCAGTAACGTTGCCTACAAGCTCTGAAAAAACAGTCTTAGCCGCTAAGAAATAGCTAGCTGAAGAATGCTCTACAAACCTGTCGCCCAAACGAATTACAAGCTCCTTGTTTTGGATTGGCTGTGCAATTTCGCCTAGTTCGACCAAGGTATCGCTATTATCCCGATAAGTTTTAGCAGCTGACAAAACGGGCCTTTCAGGAAGACAAGTGACACTTTGATTAAGATAATCAAAGAAGCCATTTCTGCTGAAAAAACTGTGAGTATTAGGACATGCTGTAGTATCCATCACCACATCCTTCCCATTAGCAGTAAGCTGATTCGCGAGAGCAAGAAAACGGGCCAATGCTATCAGCAAAAACTTACAATCGATGCCGAATCTAAATGTTATCTTGTTTGCATCTTTTTGATACGCAAGCTTACCGATAGCACTCTCAAAGGCTTTCTCATCAATCCAACCTGTACCGAAATCAATTTCCACATGCTGAGCCCGTATCAAGCACCATTCATGATTTGAGTTTTTCACAAACGTATCCTGGTTTTTGTGAAGAAACGAGTTCACTTGGGACTTATCCAGCCCTAGCTCCTTGGCAATTTGACGTCCTTTCAGGCCTGGTGACCCATCTAATAACTCTGAGACTGCCTTCAGCAAACCATCACTCCTTTCTACCTACCTACATACCTACCATTCGTTGCATACTTTGCGTCCACGAGGCTTTAAATGCTGAATCTCCTGCGAACAACTTGTAGAGCTCAAGTTCATCTTTACGGCGTTGCAGCATAATTTCCTTGAGCATTTTTTCGAAGGCCAAATCTCGATTATGAGGATCTGGGTTGTTTTTGTATTTAGATTCAAAATCTGGGTGATTGCGGATACTCTCAGCGATGTTCACGAACTTAACCTTTTGCTCTTCAGGTGTGGCACTCCAGCCTTGGAACCATCGTTCATTAAATGTGCGAATGATTTCATCCAGCGGGTCAGTTTCTTTTTCACCGCCATGCGCCCCACGTGGGTTCGGATTTTGAGGATCAAGCTCCGCTTCTTGGTCACTAAGTTTAATGCTGTGGTTAAGCTTCACACGTTGCAAACCGTATGAACTCAGATCGACAGAATCGAGAAGCTCATCAATAGCATCAGCATCGGGATCTTCCACTTTCAATTTCGGTATTAAAAACTTCAGGAACCAAAACAGTTTTTCCCAGCTGACCATTTCATAAGGCATGATAGACGCCATCTGCCCATAGATTTTCACGAACTGCTTGGCTTTAATCTTAAAGTCCACTTTAGCTTCAGCTTCAAGCTCCAGCTCATGGTCAAACCGTGCTGCTGCAACATCAATGATTGGACTGAGTGTCTGGGCGTCTTCATTCTTGAAATAACGCGTAACAAAGTCTTCAACTTCATACCATTCGTACACACCGACATCGTCCATTTCATCTTTCAACTCGTGCAGCACGTTTATATCTGTAGCTTGGGACAATGACGTTGCTGTGTAGAAAGGATCGAATGCTGACTGAATATCTTCAACCGAGTTGAAAAAGTCCAAAACAAACAGGTCTTCTGTTTTTTTACCCCATTTAGGCGCACTTCGATTGAGACGAGATAATGTCTGTACACACAAGACACTGGCGAGCTTCTTATCCACATACATGGCGCAAAGCTTAGGCTGGTCAAAGCCAGTCAGATACTTGTTAGCAACCACTAAAAGTCGATACTCATCGGTATCAAACATATCTTTGGTATCTGACTCGGCAAAACCATTAATATCTGCTTCGGTATATTCAATACCATCAACTTCTTTGGTTCCTGAGAAAGCAATGGCAACTTTAAAGGGGTTCCCTTGCTCCTCAAGTATTCGCCTTATCGCTTTGTAGTATCGAATGGCCGTCTCAATATTTTGAGTGACCACCATTCCTTTACCTTTACCCTTGAGCTTTTTCGCATTCACGACATGTGGAACAAAATGCTCCAGCATAATCTCTGCCTTGGTATCAATCGTTTGCTGGCTTCGCTCTACATAAGCTCTGAGTTTTTTCTGCGCCTTTTTGGTATCAAACTCAGGGTTATCAGCGATTGATTTCTCAATCTCATAATAACTTTTGTACGTCGTATAATTTGCGAGCACATCCAAGATGAAACCTTCTTCAATGGCTTGTTTCATCGAATACAAGTGAAACGGCTTGAAAGAGCCATCTTCTTGGCGCTGACCAAATTTCTCCAAAGTGCTGTTTTTTGGTGTAGCGGTAAATGCCAAGTACGATGCATTCCCGCGCATCTTGCGCGATTTCATCGCCTGAAGGATTTTATCCTGAGCATCTTCTGCCTCTTCGATTTCAGACTTGCCCATCGCTCGGTTCATATTGTCATGCGCCGAACCAGACTGTGAGCTGTGTGCTTCATCAATAATCACCGCAAAGCGCTTGTCACTAAGATCGGCGATACCATCAATAATGAACGGGAATTTCTGAATCGTCGTTATGATGATCTTTTTGCCATTTTCGAGCGCCTGCTTAAGCTCAGAAGACTTGTTCGCCGGGGCAATAATGTTCTTTACTTCAGAAAACTCTTTAATGTTATCCCGCAGCTGCTTGTCCAATAGGCGTCTATCGGTAACCACAATTACAGAGTCAAATAACGGCTGCTCCAAGCTTTTTCCGCCTGCCACATCAGACGAAGCAGGATAGGTTTCAATTAACTGATAAGCAGCCCAGGTAATAGAATTAGACTTACCTGAACCGGCAGAGTGTTGAATTAAGTAAGTCTGACCGACACCGTACTGGGCGGCATGGTCCACCAATTTTCTCACCACATCTAATTGGTGGTATCGAGGAAAGAACAGAGTTCGCTTTGGTAATGGATCTTTGCTTGACCCATCCAGACGCACAAAATGCTGAATAATATTCGCCAAGCTTTCTTTGGTGAATACTTCTTGCCATAGGTATGCCGTTTTATGGCCAGTTGGGTTCGGCGGATTGCCTTGTCCAAGATTGTGACCTTTATTGAACGGCAAGAAGAAGGTACTGCCACCTGATAACTTGGTGGTCATATACACTTCGTCGGTATCGACCGCCATATGCACTAGGCAGCGGCCAAAGGTCAGCAAGGCTTGCGCTGCATCTCGATCATCCCGATACTGCTTTTGGCCGTGATAACGTGCTGTTTGCCCCGTCCATGCGTTCTTCAACTCCAGCGTTATCAATGGTATTCCGTTGATAAACAATACCATGTCGATTTCTTGTAGGGGATTTGCCATGGAATAGCGCACTTGGCGAGTACAACTAAACACGTTGTCTGCAAAGTTTTGCTTTACCTTCTCACTACTGCTTGCCAAAGGGGCTGGATAGAGCAAATTGAAATGAGCATCGTCTACGCTTAGCCCTTTCTTAAGTAAATGCAGAATGCCATGCTTCTTAATCAGTCGGTCAAATCGTTCGAGTAACTTACGCTGCCAATCTGAGGAGTTGTTCTTTTGCAGTTTGGCCAACTCTTCTTCTTGTGTCTTTTGCAGAAATTGCCAGAAAAAACGTTCATCAATGGCATATTGCATATTAAAGTCACTAGCAGCACCAATGAAGTATCCAGCACCCAGTGACTGCTGACTCAGCCCCTCTTTGAGCTCTTCAGTACTGATCCCAGCCAGACATTTCTCAATGGCCGACTCTAATGCTTGTTCATTGGTTTGACTGACCATAATTGTAAGTTCCCTTAATCAAAATTCTTCTGTTTCATTGCCTCAGCCGCTTTTTGCAGCGGTCCTTTTAAGGCTTTTTCTAACTTTGTCATCTGCTCTAAGTGCCACGCAACCGCTTGGGGCCACGTATCTTTATTAAACCCATCAGCTTTGGTCGAAAACTGAATACGGCAAGATTTCTTCTCATCCAGCCTCATCCACTCAAGTTCTGCACCAAAAGTATGTTCAATGTCCTGTTTGGACTGACTCAACAAGTCAAAAAGGTATTTATTCTCTTCGGTAACCCCACGGCTGATCCAAAGCTCTACTCGAAGCTCTTTTTGCAGAAATATCAGGTTATACGGACACCCACTTAACCCTGAGCCTGCTGATAACCAATGATCTTTGCTTGGGCTAATGTTGTTATAGAGTTGGCAAGCGCTTTTCTGAAACGCCTCTAAGGCACGCTCCCAGTATTCGCGCCGCACCGTATGGCGGTTTTTTAGTACCACTTCGGTGGTTTTTTCTTCCGCTTCCTTGGCATTAATGCCGATCATCAACTCTTTCGCTTCTGGCGTTGGGATGATCTGGTCAATATTAATCAGTAGCTGTTCACCCAGTGAATAAGGCGTGATTTTGAAGCAGGCAATGCTAATGCCTTGACCCAATAACCACAGCGCGGTGCTGGTCACTTCTTTGCGAAAGTTCGCCGCAACTAACATAATACGCTGGCTGTTACCCAGGTTGAGCTTTAACTCATCCAGATCGGGCGCATCCAAAAATTCACATATTCTCGCCGAAGCACTTGCAGGGGCATTTAACAGGTCAACCTCTCGGGTTACGGGCTCATAGCGGTCTAAGTACTGTTGGTAAATGTCAACGATTTGCGCTTTGGTTAAACTTGCACAGTAAGAGGCATATTTAAGCGCCTGCCACACCACATCGCGGCCACTGTCGTCCAGCTTGTTTTCAATAATGACCAAGTTGCCATCTTTATCCAGTGCCAGTAAATCTAAGCGTTCACGGGTGTCATCAAAGCCATCGAACTCTTTTTGAATAATCAACAACTCTTCACCGAGTGCGGAAGGTTCGTGTGCCAACCACTCCTGAAGATGCTTGCGCTCAGTAAAGCCCAACTCACTGAATCTCTTCGTCTTAACCGGACTAATCCTATTGGTCTGATGATTTACCGTGAACATATGCGCGTCCTATTGCTCAACCATTTCCGGGGTGATTTTTATTTTTCCTGTCACGGCGCTGTTGATCAGGGTGGTTTTGTATTCTTTGAGTTTTTCGATTTGAGCTTTCTGTAGAGAAATATTCATATCAAAAAGTTCGTTTTGCTTGTCGATAAATGAAGAAATTTTAATTTGTTCTTCAAATGGTGGATTAACTATATTTAAATTTCCGATAAAATCGGAACTTGCTCTTGGCATTTTTGACCCATAAGTTGATGCATCAACCACACTAATAAACCCATTCGACAGCATTAGTTTTGAGAAGAAGGCATTACTACCTCTCTTCACTTCGTACACTAAAAACTCTGTGGAACAAACCCCTTCAAAATCAGCGACATAAACTTTTGCCAAGTAAGGGCGTAATTTACCGAATAAAATATCCCCAACTTGAAAAAATGTTGACAGGCCGTCGGCTTCAGATTTTATTTCATTCTTTGTTCCATCAAAGGAGTTAACACACTCCATCCCCAAATATTCTAAATTGCTTTTACCTGCTTCTATCTTTAAATTTTTCAGTTTTAGTATGTGTTTTAGAGGCTTGATTTCCCAATGCTCCGGTATCTCCCCAATCCAATCCACACCGGAGTCTTTCATTGGCACATTGGGATCAAGCCCTTGGGTCACCGCCTGTTGGATGATGATCTGCTTACGCTCTTTGAGCAGGTTAATTTGCTGCTCTTTGATAGCAATCGCGTCGTCGATTTGAGCGGTTTTCTTGTCTAGAAAGTTGGCGATACGGGTTTGTTCTTCTAGTGAAGGAACAGATATAGTAATCGTCCGCATTTCATCGTATCGAGTAGTCCACAAATCTGCGACAATTCCACGTCCAACACGATAGTATTCCTCAATAAATGCATGACTTTTCAAAAGGTGCTCTGAAAACTTTGGATGAATCCCTTTTGGTTTAAGTACTATATTTATAAGCGATACTGATCCATCTCTGTCAGATACTCCACTAGAACCCTTCCGATCAGAGCGGCTATTTATAACAAAGTCACCCTCTTTTACTAGCTTCCTGTTATCGCCATCTTTTGTTTTGGCCGCATTATCCAATTGAGGTAGAACGCCTTTTTTTGTTACGGAGAGTGCAGGGTAGTCTATGTCTGAAACTTTAGATCTACGCTCATTAAAGCGAGTGCCTAATCGTGTTAATTCCCAAGAGGCTGGTACTCGTCCCAACCATTCAACCCCAGAATCTACATAATCGTCATATTTCGGCATCAATGCTAAACGTTCCATTACGCTTCTCCCTGAACTTCCGCCACGTTCACACCCAATATCTGCGCAATAAGACCTTCGGCTTTTTGTTCCAGGTTGATGATGTCGGTTGCCACCTCTTCTAAACTACGCAGCGGTTTATGACGGTAGAAATACTTATTGAAGCTGATTTCATAACCAATTTTCACCGTATCCAGGTTTATCCACGCTTCATCAACATGTGGCTTCACTTCGTCTAGGAAGTACTGGTAAATGCTTTGCTTCAGCGGGACAGATTCTGTGTCTCGCAGGTCTGAGTTGGTTTCGTAAGTGATGAACTCGCCCTTTTTACCGCCTTCTTCTCTAGGAACGGGGTAATAACCAAAATCTGGCAGGTCAGCGACTTCACACTCGTAGCGCTCCAGGAGGTCGTCTAATTTATCACCCGTTAATTTAACTACCTTTTTAACCACTTTCTTGGCGGTTTCGTCATACCAGCTCACCGCGTTTAGGATGGCATTTTTCTCAGGTGCTGAAAGCTTAATGGCGTGGGCTTTTAGTGATTTATCAACTTGGGTTTTAAAGCTATTGAAGTCATCAAATTCATTGCTACCGATATCAGCCATCAGCGTTTGTGCCGTTTCAAGCAATGCTTTTAGCGCCAGCCAATGTTTCACATCGAGCAGTTTTGCCTTAGCCTTTGCATTGAGACTGATGTCGTTATCTTCACACCAAGAAAGAATGTCCTTCTCAATGGATTTTAAGAAGCTCTTTTTCTGATCAGACCCGTAGCCAGTTTTTTCGTAAACACGTTCGCCGTGCTCTGCGTAAACGTGCTCCATCACTTCACTGAGCTGCTTATCAAAACGCAGTGGGGCTATTGCGTCTTGAGTGAACTTGGCTCTGCGGCGATCTGGGCGCTCGATAGTGACTTTGTAGTAGCCAAAATCGTCATTGCTAAACACCTTGCTGGCGATGCCGATCGGATCATTGTTTGCATCAAGTGCTCTTTCAACATCCATACACGCCAGGTAAGTATCGGTAATTTCCGTAATGTGCTCAGGTGCAAATTCGCAGTTTTTGTTACCTAAGTTCTTACGCAACTTACGGTATAGCAAGCTGGCATCAATCAGTTGCACCTTACCTTTACGTGCCTCAGGTTTATTGTTGTTCAACACCCAAATGTAAGTGGTAATGCCGGTGTTGTAGAACAGGTTATTAGGTAACTGAACGATGGCATCTAGCATGTCGTTTTCAATGATGAAGCGACGAATGTTACTTTCGCCACCGCCCGCATCACCGGTAAAGAGCGATGAGCCGTTATGAACAGAAGCAATCCGGCTGCCTAATGGGCTTACACTCGGATCTTTCATCTTGTTGACCATTTCCATTAAGAAGAGCAGCTGGCCATCACTTGAACGTGGCGTGGCATCTACCACTTCGAGATTTCCCCAATAGTCTTTCAGGCTAACCTTAAAACGAGGGTCAATCACATCACTGCCGTCTTTAATGTGCTTCTGTTCAGACGCCCAACTCTTACCATATGGCGGGTTAGACAACATAAAGTCAAAGCGTGAAGCCGCGAACTCATCGGTAGACAAGGTTGAGCCTACTTTGATGTTCTCAGGGTTGTTACCTTTGATCATCATGTCCGATTTACAAATCGCGTAGGTTTCGTCGTTGATCTCTTTGCCGTAAAGGTAAACATCACGGCTGTCGTTCGGGTATTTCTCTTCAATGAAGTTTTGAGATTCAGTCAACATACCACCGCTACCACACGCAGGGTCATACACTGTCATGGTAAGCGGCAACTGGTCTTTCACTGGGTCGAACACCAGGTGCGTCATCAATTCAATCACTTCACGTGGTGTAAAGTGTTCACCTGCTTCTTCGTTGTTTTCTTCGTTGAACTTGCGGATCAACTCCTCGAACACGTAACCCATACCCAGGTTAGTAAGGGCTGGCATCTTGTTGCCATCTGGGTCTTCGACCGTTTCATGAGTTAGGTTGATGTAAGGGGAAACAAACTTTTCGACGACATCAAGAAGGACTTGCTTGGAGGCCATGTGACGAATTTGCGATTTGAGATTAAAGCATTCAATGATTTCTTTAACGTTATCGCTAAAGCCAAGCAGGTACTCTTCAAAGTTGGCGAGTAATATCTGTTGGTTATTCGTTGCGGTGTTGAACAGGGATTTCAGCGTCCATTTAGATGTATTGTAAAAAACATAACCACTGGCCGCTTTTAATGGTTCATCATCAAGCTCCGTGGCTTGCATCTCTTCTTTTTGGAACTTTACCTCTTCAAGCACGGCTTCTTTGGTAGGTTCTAGTAACGTATCTAAACGTCGTAATACCACCATAGGTAAAATCACATCGCGGTACTTACCGCGAACGTACACATCACGTAAACAGTCGTCGGCAATGTTCCAAATAAATGAGATGAGCTTGTTATGTACACTATGATCCATTTTCTTTTCCTGTTCAGTGTTGGTTGCATCCCACTAGGTTGCTGCAACGGCTTCACTATAAATTTAAAATTCTGTTCTTTATGTAACGTCTCAATGGTCGCTACATCGTTCGATTAACTTGTTCTACCCGGCGCAATACTTAAGTTTGTGACACCATAAAGAGCCTGGCTGTTACGCAACCAAAGCTGATACTCAAAGCCCATTAATGAGTGTTCCGTAGAACAATCCACATGCCATTGGCGTAGCAAATAGCCAGCGGTTGCTGCTCTAATCTCAACCTTTAGAACGCCACCCGTCATGCCATAGTCCAGCTCTATCGCTTCGCTGTGCTCAATACGTGGATGCGGCACTAACTCAAGCTCTACGAATCGGTTCCACTGTCGATCTTGGGTTTCGAGCTCACTTTCTTTGATAACAGAAGGCGACAAGGTTGAATCTTCAAGCACAACCGCAGCTTTAATGCGGGTCAATACAAAGTCACGGAACTCACCATGCTTGCGGTCAAAACCACGAACATGCCAACGCAGGCCATTGTCCACCAGCGTATGCGGTACAATTTCACGCGTTGTTTCACCGCTCGATAACGACACATAGGTGATACTCAAGGCTTTGCCTTTGTGGATGGCCTCGGTGACTTTCGCTACTATCGATAAACTCGGCTTGTTAAGGTGATAAGGCGCTTCACAAGCCAGAGGTGGTTTTACCTTTCCAGTGAAGCCATCGCCGTAGCCTTGGCTAATGGTTGCCAGAGTTCTCACAACGTCGTAGTCGAACAGGGGTTCAAATGCTTCACCACGCTTGTGCAACTTGAGCTTTTGGTCATACTCAATATTGCCTGGCGCAAGCTCTCTGTACATGGTGAAGTCTTTCGTTGCTTGTGCGGCAGCTATACTGAAGCGATCGACTAAGTCCGCCCGTACCGCTTCTCCCTTAAACAATAAGGTGAAATCAATGTGGGCAATGCGATCCCTGGTTGCTTGTGGCAACTGCGCTATCTGCGAAAGCCTATCTGGCTTTCCTTTCGCACTTTCTTTAGCGAGTGAACTCGCCACTACCGTTTTTTTCAGACCATCATTTGTCATGCGTCTTGTTTATCCAATTCAACCAGATTCTTAAAACTCTGTTTATAAAGTTCGGTCAGACATCACGTAATCACATTGAACGGCATGGCATAAAGCTGCTATTCATCCGCAATGGCTAATCAATCTCTACCGGTTGAAGCTGAACAGATGGCCATAAAACACTGAATAGGCTTCAACCTAATTAATTTTATTAGGTATCATCCTATCACAAATTATTTTGTAGGGAAGACTAAGCGGCAACTTTTTGATCTGGATTACAATTGCCGCTGAGTCATGAGCGTGAAGGCCTTGTTTCATGCCATTGCTGATAGCCGCTATCAATGCGCTACCCCAACCAGTGGCACCACGATGTTACCGCGATGCGATACCCCTTTGTCCGACTCTGTAGAGATCAGGGCTCGTTGCTCACTCTCTCGAACACGCCTGGCAACTTCTGCCTGGGCTGGTAGCAATGGCAGCATCCCTTCAGCAATCGCGTCCGGTGCAGATTCTTGGCCACAGGACATCAAATGCTTCCATGGATCTTTTAGAAAGCGCTCGAACGTGATGCCAAATTCAATGATGCGGGCAGAGACGAAGATTTCGCCCCAGTATTCAATGTAGGTGTCTTGGTACATGGAAAGATTCCTCTTGTTGGTTATATACCCTTCCTACTTGCAGCCGCAGCGGTGTTACCTGCATTCGCTCACCCCAATCACATAGAAGATCTATGCTCATGGGGACTCACTTACTTGCCGCCTAGCTGCAACACCAAGTAGTTTGGGTATAACGTAAGTTCACTTTCCATTTTCCAGAGGTTTTCAAATATGCAAGGCTTACCTTGTAGAGAGCTACAAAGCTTTAAATCGATTGCGAGCATCTTTGTAGTCATAGTGGGCATGTTCTGAGCCACGATGGTACAAATCATCCAGGTAAGTTTGTTCCTGCGGCAACTCGTCTTCGCTGATTTCGCGCCACCAATGTTTGTTGGCACCTTTAACACCGTCATGCCAGCGGTAACCGCGCTCTTTTAAATAGTCCTTTACGTCAAACGGCGCACCAAACGCACGAACTAATACAGTTCGCCTGTCTGCTTCAGACAACAAGTTTGCAACGGACTCGGGCAACAAATGAAACAACCAGGCCATCGCCAAACAATCGGTTGCAGCTCGGTGTCCTTCATAGAACCAACCTAAGCGAAGCAGCAGGTACTCAAGTTTTCGACTTTCAAAACCCAGCGCCTTCCAATCTATGCCACTGGCTGAACAGACCCAAGATAGATGTCCTAATGCAGCAAACCGCTTTTCAAAGAAAGGACGATCAAACTGTGCATTGTGTGCAACCACCAGCGGATCATCGGATAACCAACTCGCTACCAGTGAATCATCAATGTGCTGGCCTTGCACCATCTCATCAGTGATACCGGTTAACTCGGTAATCAGCTCGGGGATTGGCTTGCTGGGATCTTCATACAAGCTGATCACATCAACAATCGACACAATCCGCTGAGCAGAGGGGCTGTAAAGCACCTTTACCATACCAAGCTCAATAATGGACTCATCATCGGCAGACAGTCCAGTTGTCTCTGTATCGAGCAGCACCATTGGCTGTTCATCACCGACCATAGGCGAAAGTTCAAGTGGCCAGGACTGCGGTTCACGCGTTAATGGAATGCGCTCCAGCAATCTAAAATCTTCTGGCCTTTCTGGGATATCCGCGAGGCGCTCTAGCGGAAATGGCGCAGGGGCTCTTGTCATTGATGGTTCCTCTTCACTTCTATTGTTCGCTTTAGGTGATTTCACTGTGCCACAGGTTTTTCTAAATGCACCTTGGATACCTAAGCGTTTTTTTAATCTTTCTACTGGGTGAACCCATGTATGAAGGCTTTGGCTAAGCCTTTCAGAAAGCCTTAGCTAAACCCTTTAGGTAACCCTTACCGATACCCTTTACGTATGGCTTAGCCAACCCCTTTTCAAACGGTTGCAAAAGGCTTGAACTGAGTTCGACTGAGCATTTTAATGGTGCTCCTAACTTCGCTTTAAGCCAGTAAATTCAATACGAAGCAGAATTTTACTAACTGTTTTTAAACCCTTTGCAAAGGGTTCAACAAGCCTTGTCTGACGGTTACTTGACCCATGCGTTAACCAGTAGCAGTAACAGGATCAGTAACAGAAACAAGAGCAGTAGGCAGAAGCAGTAATGTCCAAGCCTTGCAGGCTTTGACGAGGGCGAGCTATCCCCACATCAAGCTTTTCAACACAAAAAAGAAATCACCCACGACACAACGTCTTACTCGAACAACACCAGTTTTACCTACAATTCTACTTGTAGAAATCAGCATAGCATTAGATACTGTATAAACAAACAGTATTAATTATGATTTTTCGAGGTTCGTCATGAGTGTCTCGCTGATAGGCCGTAGCGGCGCACTTGCCTTCATCAAAGCAAAGCGCCTTCGTATTCCATTGTTCATGGAACGTGTTTCTGCTGGTTTTCCCTCACCAGCGCAGGATTATGTTGAGCAAATGCTCGACCTCAACGAGCTGTGCATCAAGCGACCGGCTGCAACGTTCTTTGTGCGTGTTGAAGGTGATTCAATGATTGATGCCGGGATTCACCCAGATGATATTTTGGTGGTTGATCGCTCTGTCCAAGCAGAACACGGTGACATTGTCATAGCGGGAATCCATGGAGAACTCACGGTAAAGGAGCTTCAACTAAGGCCGTGCGTCATGCTGATCCCAAGAAACCAGGCGTATGAGCCCATTCATATTCCTGAAGGAACAGAGTTGGAGATATTTGGTGTGGTCACCAATGTGGTGCGAAACATGCGCCGTAAGTCGTGACTATCCCATGCCTGTGTTTGCCTTGGTGGACTGCAACAATTTTTACGCCAGTTGTGAGAAGCTGTTTCGTCCTGATTTAAAAGATACACCGGTTGTGGTGCTGTCCAACAATGACGGCTGCGTGGTTGCACGCTCGCGTGAAGCTAAGTTACTCGGTATAAAAATGGGTGTACCCGTCTTTCAGATCAAATCTGAAATGCTGCGTCATGGCATTTTGGCCTTTTCGTCCAACTATGCGCTGTATACAGATTTAAGCAGTCGAGTGATGCGCACTTTGGAAGAGATGGCACCACGAGTAGAGGTTTACTCCATTGACGAAGCGTTTTTGGACTTAACCGGTATTGAGTCTGTCCTATCCCTTGTCGAGTTCGGACAACAAGTGCGAGAGCGCATAGGCCACTGGATTGGGATCACCGTCTGTGTAGGCATTGCACCGACTAAAACACTCGCCAAGCTGGCTAACCATGCCGCCAAGAAATATCCTGCCACTCAGGGGGTTGTAGACCTGACCAATCCAGATCGGCAACGTCGATTGCTCGCATTAGTCCCGGTTGATGATGTTTGGGGCGTTGGTAAACGGCTTTCTAAGCGATTAAATGCGTTAGGTATCACCACAGCCTTAGACCTAGCCAATGCCTCTCCTAGAGCCATCAGAGACCAGTTTTCAGTGGTTTTAGAAAGAACCGTCAGAGAGCTCAATGGTGAGTCGTGCATTGAACTTGAAGAGATCCCGCCAACTAAGAAACAAATCGTCTGTAGCCGTTCATTTGGCGTAAAAGTAACGCAATTTGAATTGTTACGTGAGGCCGTATGTGAATACGCAACCCGCGCCACTGAGAAGCTTCGCAAAGAACAGCAGCAAGCCAAAGTGCTGACCGTGTTCATACGTACCAGCCCCTTTAAGGACAACGAGCCGCAATACAGCAACTCTGCATCGGGTGAATTGCTAATCCCCAGTTGCGACACGCGGGATTTTATCGAGCTGGCCAATCACTTACTCAAGCGGATTTGGAAGGATGGTTTTCGTTATGCCAAAGCGGGCGTCATGCTGTCTGACTTTTACGATCCCGGCATGTTTCAACCAGGACTATTCGATGACGTATCGATCCGCTCTAATAGCCAGCAGTTAATGTCTGTATTGGACACCATTAACCAAAGCGGTGCCGGAAAGGTTTTCTTTGCTGGACAAGGTACGAAGAAAGATTGGTCGATGAAGCGAGAGCATTTGTCTCCCGCTTATACAACACGCTGGGACCAGTTACCGCGAGTATGGTAATGCTCTCTTTATTTGCTGCTTGAGTTTTCGATAATGTGGAGCGTACGCTGAGGGAACGGAATCGTCAGACCAGCCGCTTCAATAGCTTCTTTTACTTGTTTATTTAAATCCCAATAAGCTGACCAATAGTTTTCATTTGTTGCCCATGCTCTCAGCTGAATATTTACTGCACTGTCGGCCATGGACGCAACCATTACCTGAGGCGCTGGATCAGTCATCAATCTTGATTCATTTTCTGCAACACCTTGCAATATTTTAAACGCGTCATCTATGGAGTCGGAATAGGAAATACCAACAACAATATCCATCCGTCGTTTACCATTACGGGTGAAGTTTTTGATATTATTTCCCCATAAGACGCTATTCGGGGAAGCAATATACAATCCATCTATAGTTTCAAGCACTGTTGTAAAAAGATTTATCTCTTTAACTGTCCCTTGAGTTGAACCAAACTCAATAAAATCTCCAGATTTAAAAGGTCGAAGGATCAGTAGCATGATTCCAGCTGCGATGTTACTGAGCGTATCTTTAAGCGCAAGACCAACTGCCAAACCTGCCGCACCAACCAGAGCGATAAGACTAGCAGTATTTACCCCAAAGATGTCTAAAATAAATACACCGCCGATGACATATACCGCGTAACTGGCTACGGTTGAAAATATTGGTATCAGGGTCGCGTCAACTTTTTTCAACTTAGAGTTAGTGTCTTGAATCGCTTTGCGCACTGCTCTTGCAATAAGTGAGCTTGCCACCAAAATAACAATAGCCAAGATTAAATTATAACCAAGCGCTACTATTGCCTCTGAATGATTTTGCCAAAATTGAATAAATGAATCTTTCATATCTCTCTCTTTCATTGTGCGCATGTGAGTTGAATCCACATGCCCACTTATTATTTTTGATTTTGCTATTAAATCACAGACGAAACTAACCAAGTGTTGTAAGCACAAAATGCGATTAGCAGACCTGCGCCTTCCAATCTGTTAATCCGTCCAGCACCACGAAATCCATAGGCCATAAATAGCAAGGCGATTGTCAAACCCATCATAACTAACCAGTCGCGAGACATAACCTCGGAAGACATACCTGTAATCGGCGATATAACGCCTGCGATACCAACGACAGCGAGTAAGTTAAACATGTTAGAACCCACCACATTGCCAATAGCGATATCATGCTCACCTTTTCTAACTGCAATAATGGATGCTGCTAATTCAGGGAGTGACGTGCCCAAAGCAACAATCGTTAAGCCGATAATTAAATCACTAACACCCAGTGCCTCTGCGATACTCACTGCTCCCCAAACGAGTACTCGTGAACTCACTATCAGAAGAATCAAGCCAATCACCAGCCAAAAAATAGCTTTTTTGATAGGCATCTCGTGTTCAACCAGTTCTTGATCCATTTCACTTTCTAATTTATCCCCTTTACCTCTCATAGCAGAGTAAATACTCCAGCCAATTAAGGTAAAGAACCCCACCAGAAGAAGAACAGACTCAAAACGTGTTAGCGAGCCATCCCAAAGGAAATAACCGAGCGCAGAACTAATAAGCAATAATAAAGGGATCTCTTTTCTGACTATTTTTGATTGCACCAATATTGGGGTAATAATAGCTGTTAACCCTAGAATTAAACCTGTATTGACGATATTCGAGCCGAGCGCATTACCGAGGGCTAAATCTGGATTGCCATCAATGGCCGCCATTGCAGAAACAACCATTTCAGGTGCAGACGTACCGAAACCAACAATGACCATTCCAATTAGCAATGACGGCATGCCTGCATATTTTGCAGTCGCGGCTGCGCCTTCAACGAAGCGGTCAGCACTCCAAACTAATAAAATAAAGCCAGCTAGAATGGCTAAAGAAGCAACTAACATTATGCGCACCTCCCGTTTTTAAAATGACTCGTATTACTACAGAAGGTGCAGTTTAGGAGTTGTTTAATGGCTTTACTGAATGAAAATTTACGAGTATTTCCACTGGCATAAGACGCCAATCGATTGATCGTAATAACGATGGTTAGCTGTGACATGAGTATTTCCTTGGGGTGGTTTAGACAAAGGCAAACGAGACTCTCCACCCCGAGAGCGCCATTTGCCTTAAGTCTTGTCAATCCAAGTATGGACATAACCGCCACGAACTGCTGTTCGGAGACTGTTGACGGTTATCACAGTAAAAACTGAGAGACTACTCCCCTAAGGTTAGAACCGAATGATATAACCATTTATAACCATTTACAACTTAGCAATAAGCGTTCACTCTGCGACGCAACATGTTGAGCTTATCAACTTGGCGTCGAACATCACTGAAGAATTCCTCTTTCTCCATGGCCAGCGCTAGCTCCCATTCTTTGGCCAAACCTTGGCAGTCCAAAAATGCGTATCTCAGCTTCGTCTTTGAAATACGCAGTCCCTTACTAAAGACCACGCGCTTGCCTCGTTGACCGTGAAAACTGTTGATGTACCACTCTATGCCAAAGCCATACTTAAAGTCTCTGATACGGACACCAAGCAGCCCCCAATCTTTAAAGGGCGTATTTTCACGAACCTTGTAATGGGTAACCCAAAAGTCATCAACTTCAGCTCGTGCCAGCGCTTTTAGCCTGTCCGTTTCTTGCTGCAATAAATTTGATACTTCTGATTTCCATTGTTCATTGACGATTTCTACCAAACCAATTTCCCCATCCAATTAACCCCAAAAGCCAAAACCACTATCCGTTTGGCTTTTGGATCGAAACGCCAAACGTAAAACTGCCGTAACAATCGCTGTTTGGCGTCTCGATATAAATCAACTCGCGCAATCCCATACCTGACAAGGGATACAGGCCGATTTCACTTAAAAACGCCTAAAAAGACGTATTGCCATGAAAATACAAACCGTTTGGCAAGTTCAGGCCAGAATGCAAACGACGTTTGGCGTATCGATTTTTTTGGCTCAGTCATCCGCCGCCAAACAGCGCCTATTCTCATACTTTTGCGAAAATGCAATAGGCAGATAGATGAAAGGATTTGTCACCTTTCTGCCCACCGCCAGTGCACCGAATCCTGATAATGACATTTGAGTGAACCGCCAGAGCACTTGGGCATGCCCAAGCGTGACCAGCGCGGTTGATTGAAAACCGTTAGAGCACTTTGAGTGCACAGGAGATAAGTATGTTTGTATTAGGCGTAGATATCGGTTACTCGAACCTGAAGCTGGCTATTGGCCAATCAGGCAGTGAACCGAAAACCATTATTCTGCCTGCGGGAGCCGGTCCTGCGGATCGTATGCCGGAGCGTATCGGTGGAGGCGATGATGAAACTTGTTTGTATGTATCTGTCGATAATGAGCGTTGGGCCGCCGGTGTGCCAGCTGGACGCCTTCAAAGCTGGGAACGAGAGCTTCACCCGGAATATCCCACCACAAAAACCTATAAGGCGCTTTTTCATGCCGCCTTGTTAATGGCTGAAACAGAATCCATCGATTTGGTTGTCACTGGATTACCGGTTTCCCAGTTTCATGAACCACAACGTAAGTCTGACCTTGTGCAGCGTTTAAAAGGTGTCCATCAAGTGACGCCTAAGCGCAGCATCACCGTTCGTGACGTCAAAGTGTTGCCGCAGCCTGCCGGTGCCTATATGGATCTGGTTCAAACAGGTGGTGATTTGGGCTTGATTGAAGAAGGTCGTGTCGTCGTCATAGATCCCGGCTTTTTTTCTGTTGACTGGGTTGCCCTTGAGGCCGGAGAAATTCGCTACAGCTCATCTGGAACCAGTCTTCAGGCAATGTCCGTGCTACTGGAAACCATTGATAAGCTGATTTCGGAAGATCACGGTGCCAAAGTCGGAATGGATCGACTTGAAAAAGCCATGAGAACCGGCGACTTGCAGGTGCTGCTATTTGGAGAAAAAGTCGATATTTCACCTTATCTGAATGCTGCCATGAAAAAGGTAGCGCCTGTTGCTCTTACAGCCATGCGCCAATCCATGCGTGACGAAAGCATCAATGCGGACTTGGTATTGATCGCCGGAGGTGGAGCCATGGCTTATAAGGAAGCGGCCAAGGAGATTTTTTCACGAAGCAAGATCATCGTGCCGGAACAGTCTGTTTTGGCGAACGTCCGAGGCTTCTGGTTTTATGGGGCCTGATTATGAGAGTTGTCGTCAACATTCCCCCAGGGAGCCACCCTGAACTGCTCAAAGAATTAGAAAAGACGCCGCCACGGGAACGCGCTGAGCGTCTGCGGATGCTGGCCACCTTTGGGTTAATTCACATGAGCCAACCCAATCTATCCACGACATCTGTACCGGTGGATGGTCTTGCACCAGATGGTGAAGTTACTTCTAAGAGTACAGCGCCAGAACCCAAAGCAGAATCACGTAAACAATCATTAAAATCAAAACTAGGGCTGGGCTTATAACATGGCGTTATCAGTTAGCTGGCTCGATGCCAGGTTAAATAAAGAAGCAAAAGAAACCGTAGTAAAAGCCGACCGAGATGGGCTAAGTGCTCGGGTATCGCCCAAGGGCAAAATTGTTTTTCAGTTTCGTTATCGGTTTGATGGCAAGCAACAGCGGGTAGACATAGGTACTTACCCACTTATGAAGCTTGCTGAAGCTAGGAATGAGCTGGATAGGTTAAGGGCGGTACTTGATCAGGGCAGAAACCCCAAGCTCTACCTACAGCAGGAACGGGCCAAGTATTCTGCCAACCAAAGCTTCGAATCGATTTTTCGAGACTGGATAGACTCTGCCGGTAAGCAAGGGCTAAAGGAGAAAACGTGGCACTACCAAAAACGCAGCAGTGAAATATATTTGCTGCCCCGACTTGGCAAGTACCCATTAACTGACATCAATGAATTGTCCTTGCGAAACTGTCTTCGTGAGGTTTCGGAGTCGTCCCCTTCAAACACAGAACGTCTGGTGTCTGTGCTGCACAAGTTTTATGACTGGCTGATTGATGAACAAATTTTGGAAATTAACGCTGCCGCTGGGATCACAGCAAAAAAGGTTGGCGGTAAGAAAGGCAAACGAACTCGGGTGCTAAATGACAACGAGATAAGGATACTTTGGCGCTATTTGCATGAGTCAAAAATCACTGAGAAGAATCGCATCTACATAAAACTGCTTCTCTTATTGGGAGGGCGCAAGGGCGAACTCATTCAAGCTGAAAAGCATCACTTTGACTTGCAATCTGCAATGTGGACAGTGCCCATAGAGATCCGCAAACAAGGTGAGAAAATTGGAGCGCCGATCATGCGGCCATTGATTAGGCCTGCTATCGAGCTGATTGAACTGGCGATGCAGATGAGCAAATCAACTTACTTGTTTCCCGCGAACGGACAAGAAAAGCTTGCCACAAATGGCTTTGATACCACTATTCCTAACAATGTGAAAATCTGGGCTCGCAGGTCACTTGGCATTGAGATGGAACACTGGTCTATGCATGATCTTCGCAGAACGATGCGAACGCGAATGTCTGCCATCACGACGCAAGAAGTTGCCGAGTTGATGATTGGCCACAGCAAAAAAGGGTTGGATGCTATCTACAACCAATATCAGTACCTGGATGAAATGCGTCATGCTTACGACGTTTGGTATCAACAGCTAGAAACCATCATCGAGCCGACAGGCTTTCCGTTCAACTGGCGTTTCGGACAGTAAAAGAAAGAGGCTCAGTCCTCTTTCTTCTCATACTCTTCCAAGTCTTCAATGTGCCACAGCTTATTTCGCGTATTTCGGTTAATACGAGGTTGCGGCAAGCTGCCATCTTTTATTCTTCGCCAGAGCGTCGTATAGCTAATGTGGTAACGAGCCATCACTTCGTAAGATGTTAGAAAAGGGGTTACCTGGTGCGCTACTGCTGTCATCTGCATTCTCCTGAAAATCAATGTAAAGCTATCATCGCCTGATTCATCACTTGTTGATGGTCAGAAAGATGCATGATTTGTTCAGAAGATCAGCCTTATCATGACACCGGTATCATTGTGCAGTTTACCAAATTTCCAGTTTACGGCGAAAAGCGCCGTAAAATCGCATTAAGTTAAACCATCTTTATAGATATGCACGCTCTAGCTACTAGGAATTTAGCGTAGCGGTATGCTTCGTAAGTGCGTTTCGATGGCTTCAATCACTGACTTAGTAAGGGGTAAATGCGCTTTTTCTTTCGCCCATACCTCATGGAAGCATGCTACAGTTTGCTTTGCGGTATCTAACACCAATTTTTCTGGCAACATGGCTTTAGCCGCTAAGTGTGACAGCTCATCCAGCGTGAAATCACTGAATTTCTTGCTACGGCTCACCTTCAGCGATGCACTATCATCGGGGATATAAGGAATAGTCGAGACAAAATCATAAGCAGGCGCAATCGATGCGGTGCGCTTGTCTTTGTAAATCACAGACCAATTCTTCAAATGCATATCGGCATTACCAATTAACGTATTGAACACCAATCTGCGTGTAAATTCTGCGATGTCCTCGTCTTGACCTTCGATGCCGATAACCTGAGCAATATTGCGCATACTCGCTTTTTTGTATTTATCTTGAGGATAGACGCCAAACACTTGCGCAAAATCTTCAATATGTACGGCTTGATCACCTGCACGATCAAAGCGCTTGATCACAAACGCCTGAGCATTTTTAAAAGCATCACCAAATTTACCAATACCATCTGGGATATTAGCAATCTGGTTAATGGAAAGTAGCTGAGTCTCTGGCACATCCATCCCAAGCAATCGAGCCAGTTCCATCATCGAATATTCATTTTCTGGCACAGCGTCAAATCGAGATGACGGCAACTTCACAATCCAAGAGCCACCTTTACCAGTTGCTGGAATGGTCAAGCCGCCGTTAGCCTGTTGCACGGCTGAAAACTTCAATTGCACACCCGCCAATGAAAAACGCATTGGAGCATCTATTTTCGTTTTATCTTCAATACCTTGATGCACATTAGGTGGTAAGGCTTCACCATCCGCAGGCTCAACCGTGATCGCTCCAGCCAGATCCTGCCCCAGTACCCACAATAGAAAAAATTCCCGTGCTGGGTTCACACCAGCACGCTCAGCCAGGTAATTACGCATGGTTTCTTCTGGTAAAAGGTTGGAGAAAAACGGGGTTAACTTATTTTGGGTAGGTTTGAAGCTAGTCAGCAGGCCACCGAGCGAATCTTTAAAGCCAAGCCCTAACACAGGCCGCGATTCGTCATTAATGTACGAATCCATAAAGGCAAAAAGTGTTCTGTCATTACCCACGTTGGTGATCGTTGCGATCGGTTCACCATAGAGCAATACGTTGAGCGTAGAGACATGGTTAGTCATCGTCGTCTTCCTCTAACTGATACGCGGGCGACATTGGCTCACCCTCATCGCTGATGCCGTTAATACCTTGGCCACTTCGAATGATCGACTTGATGGCAGGTACAGACTTTTTAGGCGCAACCAATAGCTCTAGGTCTAGTACACGGGCAAGTGCAATCAAACTGGATATTCTTAAATCAACACTGCCAGACTCGATTTTCGAAATATGGCTTTGAGGCACACCCGAACGAGCACTTAACTCTCTCTGGCTAAACCCCTTTCGTACCCGAGCTTCTCGAAGACTTTCTAGTATCTGCTCTGTTACATAGCTCATTTCGATACGCCTTAATGCATCACTTAAGAATAATTATATACAAAAACATATCACAGTAACTCAAATAACACAAATTCGATTAGCCATTACATATCAAAAGCCATGACCTGATACATAATTACATATAAGTAGAAGGAGATTTTTGTCATCGACAAAAGAGCGATACTCTCGCTGATAATCGCGAACTGACGCATCAAACTCCCTAAGTACTTTTGTCGCTCAGCCCTTATACAGCATGGGCTACAGAAGAACTCGCGTCAAATCGCCAGAAGATAAGTGCAACAAAGAGGAAGTTTGTACACAGTTACAGGAAATTTTGTACACACAGGTCGAAAATAAAGTGCAAAATGATGGTGTTAACAGCAACTAAATTTGAAGGTAAGTCTGATATCTCAATTAGAAATAACCGTATTGGTTCGCTTCAAGCATCTTCAAAAACAAACACTAAAGCAAAAATTACACCAATAATAAACTCCCTCATTAAATTTTGTAATTTGGTACAGAAGAAAACATTTACCAAAAAAAGAGACTCTTTTTAACGGTAGTACTTTTTACGTCAAACCCAGTAACCACAAGGCCTACAGCCAGGTTTGTGTCATGGAATTTCGCTAAAAACGGTAAATATGGCGATTTGTACTCAAGTTTGTACACACTTTCCGAGGTTACGCTTGAACATCATTGAAAAGCAAAGAAACGAGAAAAAGACAAAAAGCCTTTAAATTCAGTACGTAGAGATGTGATTGTGGTGTGCAATGAAAGGTGGTTTTAAGCGTTGAAAGGCTGGGCGGCATCAGGGTGCGATATGATAGCAAACGTTCTTCGCTTTTTAATCTCATTGACAAAATTGCTACCACTCATACCTTAAAAACCCTTATTTACACCTAAATTTACACCCGTTTGGATCAACCACTTTTTATGCTTTAAAAAGTGAACCTCGGTATCTATGCATTAGATACCGTTTTTTCAATACGCCATCAGCGTATTAACGTCTGCTGTGCTTATTCTTCATTCCAGAAGTCTGAAGGCATCTTATCCATGATTTGCGCAGCAACACGCTCAATCTCATATTCAAGCTGCTCTTTACTGAGCGATTGGCCTTCCAGCGTCATATGCGTAGAGGCTGCATTAACCTGCTCGCGCGCTTTTTCTAGGGCGCGCTGTTTAATGACATCTTCCACATTGTGCTTTGGCACGATGGCATACACAAAGTGGCAATCCATGGCTTCGGCCATGGCCTGCATAGATTTTAATGTCACGCTGCCATGCGGCTCGTCTTGCTCTGCTTTGAAAACTCTCGCTTTGGTTACGCCCAGCTTTTTCGCAAGCTGCGTACCTGTCATACCCAGTGCAGTTCGCACAGTTCTTAACCAGCCTTCTTCAGGAAGACCGTGGTTAGGTTGTATAGCAACGTCACCAAACTGACTGACAGCCTGATTAACTCTGTCTCGATATTGCTTGGCAACTATCTTGTCTATACTCACCGCTTACCTTTTGTGTATGACACCGCTTGAAAAGTATACATATTTATATACTGAAACTTCTTTTTAGTCAATAAATATGTATACTTTTTTGACATTCATTCGTCAGCGTAAAGGCACGTCTCGCAAGTGTTTGTCGATTGCGTCGATCATGTCTTTGGTCAGCGGCAAATGGGCTTTCTCTTTCGCCCATATCTCATAAAAACCTTCCACCGTTTGCTTTGCTGTATCCAGCACCAGCTTCTCTGGCAGCATGGCTTTGGCGGCTAAGTGCGATAGCTCGTCAAAAGTAAAATCACTGAATTTCTTACTGCGACTAACTTTTAGCGCGGCGCTATTGTCAGGAATATAAGAAATAGTCGAAACAAAATCATAAGCAGGCGCAATGGATGCGGTGCGCTTATCTTTATAAATTACCGACCAGTTTTTAAGGTGCATATCGGCATTGCCGATCAGCGTATTAAATACCAGCCTGCGGATAAACTCGGCGATATCCTGTTCTTGTCCTTCTATGCCGATAACCTGCGCGATATTGCGCATACTGGCTTTCTTGTATTTATCCTGAGGGTATACGCCGAAAACCTGCGCAAAGTCTTCAATATGAATTGCCTGCCCATCGGCGCGGTCAAAGCGTTTAATCGCAAAAGCCTGAGCATTTTTAAAAGAGCCGCCAAACTTGCCAATGCCCTCAGGGATATTGGCAATCTGTTCAATCGGCAGTAGCTGCGTTTCAGGTACGTCCATACCCAACATTCGCGCCATTTCCATCATTGCAAATTCGTTTTCTGGCACAGCTTCAAAGCGAGATGATGGCAATTTCACTATCCATGAACCGCCTGTGCCGGAGGCTGGAATAGTCAATCCACCACTGGCATGCTGCACGGCTGAAAATTTTAGCTGCACACCCGCTAAAGAAAAGCGCATAGGCGCTTCGTGCTTGGTCTCTTCTTCGATATCTTCATGCACGTTAGGCGGCAATGCCTCACCATCAGCAGGCATAACCGTAATGGCTCCCGCTAAGTCTTGCCCCAACACCCAAAGTAAGAAAAACTCTCGTGCAGGGTTTACCCCCGCGCGCTCAGCCAGATAGTTACGCATGGTTTCTTCTGGCAACAGATTGGAAAAATACGGCGTTAACTTAGTTTGGGTAGGTTTGAAATTCGTGATTAAGCCACCAAGTGCATCCTTGAAACCCAGCCCCAAGACAGGCCGCGCTTCATTGTTGGCATAGGTATCTGTGAAGGCAAAAAGCGTTCTGTCATTGCCAACATTGGTAATGGTCGCGATAGGCTCGCCATAGAGCAGCACATTGAGTGTGGAAACATTATTGAATACGGGGTTATTCATCAGCGCTATCTTCCATGTAATCGGCATCTAAGCTATAGGCTGGCGTGACCTGCTCCCCATCTTCATCATGCCCTTGGGCGCTACGAATAATAGACTTGATGGCAGGCACTGACTTTTTAGGCGCGACAAATAGCTCTAAATCTAGCACACGCGCCAAAGCGATCAAACTGGATACGCGCAGGTCAACGCCGCCTGACTCAATTTTAGAGATGTGGCTTTGCGGCACGCCAGAACGGGCGCTTAGCTCCCGCTGGCTAAAGCCCTTACGCGCGCGCGCCTCTCGCAAACTTTCCAATATTCGATCGGTTATATAACTCATATTTGATGCACCTTTCTATATCAATGAAATGCCAATATCTATAAAACTATATCACACACCAGCAAAAGACTCAAGATTGATATGTTTTAATAGATAAACCTAACATCAGCCTCAGGTTTAGCTACCTCATGTTTTACGGCGATCACCGCCGTAAACAGCAACATTCTTAAACCGCATGGTTTAAAAGAAAGGCGCTATGGGTACTAACAATACCGATAGCCAGCATTATTAAAAACTTTTGGGGCTCAGCTTGACGACAGCGGAGACAAGACAAGCGAAGCATGAGCGATTTAGGCCGCAAGGCCGCTGAGCCCCAAAAGCGCGCCGGAATTTAAGCCCTCACCTAACGGCAAGGGCTCAAGCTGTAGCTTAGTAGCGGCACTGGTTGATTTGATCGCTTCTACTGCTATCGGCTGCACACCTCTGCTGGTTAAAGGTGATCAGAGTGCTGTTTGGATTGAGCAGATTTGAATAAGGTTCTCTGAAAAATTTGGTGCTTCAATTCCGTCAGTGTTGTGGGTGGTTGGTCGCAGTCAAAAAGGATATCGATAAGTGGTTGCATTTCTGTGTGGCAGATAAACGCATAGAACTCAGCTTCTCCAATTTGAGTTCGTGGCACCAGGCCGATGAGACAGGCTCGTTCATGTAATCTTTTATAAAGGTCAATAGCCTTTTCAATTTTTAGGCTATCCTCTGCCAATAATCGCATAGGCAAGTAACACCGCTGACCATTCGGAGCGATGACAGGCCAAATGTAATGATAAACATTAAGTGGCTTATCAAAATAGAGCGGCCAGAACTGGTCATTAATGTGTCGATAAAAATCAATCGCAATTGCGTTGAAAGGTGCCATGTTAGCCAGCTTTAAGAGGTATTTAATTGCTTCAAGCTGATTCATGTCCAGTGTTTCGCCGTCCATCGCTGTATCTTGCAAACACCGAGCTATTAGCCAAGTGAACGCGTGGATGTCGGTTTTCTTTATTAATGATCGGATTACCTTTTTGGACAATGATGGCTTTCTTATCAGGTTGCCGAACCCATCTTCTTTAAAAAGGATATTCACGTAGTGCGCCGGAAGGTTGCTTAATACCTCATTCACGGATTGGATTGTCGGCTGGCAATTATCGATGAGTTGCCACAATGGGTGACAAAGTAACGCCTTAAAACCAAAGTCAGTTCCAATACGCCTATCAATGTCATCAACAGTGTTCACTCGAACCACTGGCTGTCCGTTCATTTTCAGGTTAAAAAATCGAGATGATTTATTTAGCCAGTCAGTTTCGCAGCTTTCCCTTTCCTGCGGCGTTTGAAGCCACTTTTTTATCTCACAACAGCTCTTCGCCCCCAAGTGGACCTGGATAGAGGCCACCCAAAAACGTGTTGCCAACGCCTTGGTCGGGCGGCTGAGTTTTAGATAATCATCAAATGTATACATGAATCATGCAGTTTGGCATTTTGCATGCGAAATTTTCTGAAAAAAAGGCAACTCATTGAAAATCCGTTATTTTGCGCAAGACGGGTTAAGCAACTCGTGTCTTTAATGGAAAAAGAAAGCCTTATGCAATTTTAGCAGCGTTTCATATTCTTACTAAATCACACCAATTCGAAGCTGACAGATGACTGAAAATGATACGCGCGAACTCACGATGCTTGCGGCGAAATTAGAGAATGAATTAATGCAGCGGTATGGCTCACCGTTGGTGACAGGCGAAAAGCTTGCTGAAGCGATGGGATACAGAAGTATTCATTCGCTTCGCAAACATATGTCGAAAAACCAGTTCCCCATTGAGCTATTTACAATTGAAGGGAGACGGGGTCGCTTTGCATTATTGAAAGACATCGCGCTGTGGCTTGCGCGGCAGCGCCTAGAACGGATATGTAACAAATAGGAGGTGAACACCGAAAAGTAATTTTCACGTAATTTCGTAAGGCACAGAAAGTGAAAAAGCCAGCATTTTGCGGATGCTGACTTTCTCGAAGTTTGTCGAATTTGTCCCTCGACACTTCAAGTAAAGCTTTCCCAGGCCAGACTGTCAAGTTTCATCACATTGATGAGACTCAGGCTGGCGTGTGCCTTAATTTCATCACACTGAGATTAAGGAGGCGCACATGGGCGCACAAACACTACGTCAGCTGATCAGACTGCTGATAACAACGACCTACTCCAATCGCCGGATAGCCAAACTATCTGACACTTCACCCAATACCGTGCGGCGGTATCGGCGTAAGTTAAAGGATACGACGCTGTGCAATGACAGCCTCGCAACTTTATCGGACAGTCAGTTAGCCAGTCTATTTGCCTTTGTTAAGCAAGCAGACAGTTCAAAGCGACAACCTGATTGGCCCCATATTCATCACCTGATGCAGGCAAAACACCAAACCCTCATTCAACTGTGGGAAGAGTACCGTGCGTATTCCCCTGCTGATGCTTACAGCTATTCGCAATTCACGCATTATTACTGTGACTATGTGAAGTCTATAGACGTGTCGATGCGGCAATATTATCAACCAGGTGAGGTTAGTTTTGTCGACTTTGCAGGGAAACGCATTGCCTGGACAGATGAAAAAAACGGGAGAAACGCGCTGGGCAGAAATATTTGTCGGTGTGTTGGGCTATTCACAACTTGTGTTTGCTATGGCCTTGCGGTCACAAAAACTGGAAGACTGGTTACTTGCACACCAAAAGATGTTCAGTTACTACGGTGGCGTGACACAATTAGTGGTGCCGGATAATCTCAAATCGGCGGTAACAACACCGGGTAAGCTTCCCACGATTAATGCCAGTTACAACGAGTTATCCGAGCACTTCGGGTTTGTTATAGAGCCTGCACGTGTAAGACGACCACAAGATAAATCGCTTGCAGAAATTGGGGTGTTGCTGGTCACACGATGGATAACCGTAGTGCTTCGGCGTCGCCGCTTTTTTAGCCTCGCTGAAATTAACAACGCCATCAGCAAACTACTTGAAACGGTCAATCAACGGCCATTCAAACGTTATGAGGGCAATCGACGACAGCGCTTTGAAGATGCAGAGCGTCACACGTTATCGACGCTTCCTGCTGCCAACTTCGACATTGGTCGCTGGTTACACCATCAAAAGGTCAATCGTGATTACCATGTGTATGTGCAAGGACACGCATATTCAGTGCCTTACGAACTCACTAACCGACATGTCGATATAAAAGTGTGCCAGAGCGCGGTGGAAATCTACTTCCAACATAAAATGGTGGCTGTCCATTCACGCGCGTTTGAGCAAGGCGGTGCAACCACGCAAAATAGCCATCGACCCAAAAGTCACCAAGCTTACGCTGCGCAATCCCGCGCCCACTTCATTGAGTGGGCAACAGACGTCGGCGACAACGCCCTTACTATCGTGCAGGCGCAATTCGAAGGCAAGCCTGAACATTCCATGCAAGGCTGCAAAGCCAGCAACAAACTCATGTCACTGGGAAGGCAATATGGACATGCCAGACTGGAGCAAGCGTGTCGCTGTGCGTGTGACATCCAGTCGTTAACTGTTAGCAGTGTTCGCTCTATTTTGCAGTGCAGATTGGATGAATCAACCACTGACAAGCAACCAGCACAAACCGCGTTGCCACTTCACCATAACGTGCGTGGCGCTGAATACTACGTCAACGGAGGGCAGTGATATGAGCAATGAACAGAGTGTTTTCGCTAACCTTCAGGCACTTCGATTACCCGGAATGAGCGACGCATTGCAAAAGGTGCTGGTTACGCCCGACATGGCCGCCATGCCATTACTTGATGTGTTGGCCTTTTTAACGTGCGAAGAGCTGCAATTTAAATCACAGAAAAAACGTGAACGACTGTTTAAAGCAGCAAAGCTCAAGCAGGGCAATGCCTGCATTGAGAATATCGACCATTTAGCAAAACGCGGTATCGATAAAGGCTACTTTGCATCGCTTACCACGTGTGAATGGGTTACGCGCAATCAGTTTCTTATCATTACAGGGCCGACGGGAGTCGGTAAAAGCTGGATTGCGTGCGCGTTCGCTAATGAGGTTATTAAGCGCAGTGAGTCGGTACTGTACAAGCGTTTTGATCTGCTAATGGAAGAGTTGGACATGGCACACCGAGATGGCTCGTTACCCAAACTCAGAAATCAGCTGGCTAAATTTAAGCTGCTTATTCTGGATGACTGGGCGATGGCACCACTCAATGCCCGAAATCGACAGGACCTACTGGAACTGATTGAAGAGCGGATTGAGTCCGGCGCATTGATCATCACCACACAATTGCCCGTTAGTGAATGGCATAGCTACATCGGTGAGCCGACCGTTGCAGATGCCATTATGGATCGCATTATCCACCGCGCTCATAAGCTAGAGCTACACGGTGAATCCATGCGCAAAGCGTATGGCATCTACAGGGAGGATAAATAGTATGATGCCGAACAAAACGTTGCAGCATATTCTGGCGCAGATAAATCTTGACGATATCTATATAAAACAAGCGTTCGATTACTACCATGAGCGCTTTCTGGCAAACCATCGCGCACAAGACTTTGTAAATAGTTCGCCATTGCTCTGTGAAACAATGAAGCAGAATCCCCACATTGGGTTATGTGACAGGACGCTTGGCAGACACCTTCCCAGTGCTAGAACAATGGAAGGTGGTGCAATCAGAGGGCATTACCGTACCTGTGGTCTGTTTAGAGCCTCCGGCTGCGAATTATTCAGAGGTTATATTGTGTTTCCCTGTGTGGATGGCGAAAGGGTAATTACTTCAGCAGTGGGCTATCGGTACGGCAGGATACGAGACAATCAACCCGCCGTAATTGAATGGCAAAAGCCTGCGACTCACGAACTTGTCGTAGCTGAGCTGCAACACGTTAAGGAACTCATCCATGGAAAAGCCAACCAATAATCATCTTTGGCGTTGTGCACGTTACTACTTTGCCCTCTGCCTAGCGCAGGGGCAGTCCTCTGATACGGTACGCAGCAAAACATACGCACTGAAAAAGTTCTGCAAGTGGTGCTTTGCCAGAAACGTCAGGCGCATTGATGACGTAGATATTGCGTTGATGGATGAGTACATGGCATATCTCAACGCTTACCGCAAATCGCTTGATGGGCAACCGCTTTGTGCAGCCAATAAATACGCGTTGATATTGTGTATTAAAAGCTTTGTCAAAAAGATGTTCAATCGTGGCCTGTTAACTACTGACAAGCTTAGTAGCATCGACTTACCCACGGTTGGCAGGCCATTACCCAAGGCGATTTTTACTGCCGAGGAGGTCGAGCAAATCCTTGAACAGCCTTTGCTATATGGTTTTAAGGGAATGCGAGACCGCGTGATACTTGAAACGCTGTTTGCCACAGGTATTCGTAGAATAGAATTGTTGCACCTCGATATTGAGGATGTGGATTTTAATCAGCAATTGATAAGGGTAAGAAAAGGCAAAGGTAATCGGGAGTACATTTTGCCAGTGAGTGATCGTGCGATTGAATGGCTGGCTTTCTACCTGACTAAACTTCGCCCCAAACTGGCAACCTTACAATCGGGTAGTGCGCTGTTTCTAAACGATAAGGGAACGCGATACCGTGCTTGCGCGTTATCCGATATGGCCTCGCGGTATGTTCGGTTTGCAGGGTTTAAGCGGTCGGGCTCTTGTCACCTGTTTCGCCATGCAACAGCCACTATCATGCTGGATAACGGCGCTGACATCCGGCATGTGCAAGAAATGCTGGGCCATGCTGACATTGCCAGCACACAAATCTACACCTTTGTTTCACGCTCTAAGCTTCGTGACGTGTACAACAAGACACATCCGTCCGCGTTGAGTGATAAAAGACTGTTTAGATAAAGGTAATGCATTTGCATTGTCATGCATATCGTATTATATTTATGCATAACTCGTAGTGAAATTACTATCCTTATTATTCGGAGGCAGCTCATGGCTAACCTGGCATTAGAGACTGAATCAACGCTAACAGAACGTTTTCAAACAACGGTGCCAAGCCCTGTGCGCAAAGCTTTGCATCTTGGAAAAAAAGATAGAATAAAGTATTCAATTCAAGCTGATGGTAGTGTCTTACTTTCCAAACTCACCGAAGAAGAAGCTGACCCTGTATTAGGTGACTTTTTGGCTTTTTTGGAAAATGATATTAAGAAAAATCCAGCAAAATTGCAGCCATTGGGTGAAGAGCTTAGAAGTAACGTAAGCAGCCTAATAGCTGGTGTTGAATTTGACTTAGATGCGCCCTTGTCAGACGAGGATGAATAAGTTTGTCAAGAAGTATGCCTATTGTAGTCAATGGATGGACGTTGTACACACATCCCTTGTTTGTCGAGCAGGTCCGCTCTCTTAGTGAGAAAGTAGAGGCACTTAAAGCAAAAGACCCACAAGGATATAAGACTAAGAATGTGACAAAGCGGTTGGCAGCAATTTACAGGCTTACATTTGAAACTATACCGCAAGATCCTACAATTCCTGAGTACAGGCAGGGTAAAACGTTAGGAGCGCATAACAAGCACTGGTTCAGGGCTAAATTTTTTCAGCAGTACCGGCTGTTTTTTAGGTATCACGCTAAATCCAAAGTGATTGTTTATGCTTGGGTGAATGATGAAAAAAGTAAACGCGCATATGAAAGCAAAAGTGATGCTTATAAAACCTTCGCTCAAATGATTGAAACAGGTAATCCTCCTAGTGATTGGAATGCCCTGCTCAACGAGGCAAAAAAGACTAATATGTAGCGTAAAAGCTAGTTGATAGTTTAACGTTAGCTGCTTTGATACCCCCTTCTTTTTAATAGCGTTTTGTAAGCTGCTGGCTAGTGATTCCGATTACTCTACTACAAAGCACGGATTTATCATCCAAAGCTAGGGCGCTTCCTTCAGACTGACCCTGTCGGGTATGAAGATCAGATGAATCTTTATGCTTATGTGCACAATGATCCTATCAACCTTTTCGATCCAGATGGGAAAGAGTCAAGGCAGGTTATGCAACAAGAAGCTAATACAAAGGACTTCCTCAAAGGGAAAATAACAAGAGAAGAAGCCCAAAAGAATAGTTATGAGATAGCTGGTGGCGATGTTGGAAAAGCCATTGTGGAAAACTTGACTCCAATGGGACTTTACATGGATGTGGCCGAAAGTTTGGCTCAGGGCGATGCTCCATTGAGCGAAGCTGCTGGCGTTGCTGGAGAAAAAGGAGCGGGCGCGATTACAGATGGTATTCAAAATGATCTTGGTGGTGGTGGCAGTATTAAAGCTAAAGTAGTAAAGGCTATTGTCGAGACTGTCGCTGGTGAGCTAGTTCAGCAAGGCACAGAAAAAATAGACGAATTAGCCAATAAGGAAATTAAGCAAAATTGATGAAGAATGACAATCGCTTATTAAAAGTAGTTTTCTATTTCATAGCTGCATCTGTTACAGGATATATGTTCTACCTAGGATATCTGTCAGATGTTGTCTACACGAGAGGAAACGAAATATCGAAGGCGGAAAGTACTGAGGGTTACTATGTCAAACTAGGGTTGTGGGCATTGGCAACACTATTTTTCGTTTACCTCGCCCTTGAAGAACTTTTTAAATATTTTTTAAAGAAGTTAGATAAGAACGATGATTAAGTTACTCAAACTCTTACTTACGTTTGTTGCTATTACAGTGTTCCCTGCGAAAGCAAAGAACTCTTTTAATGGATTCATTGAATATAAAATCGATGTGCGAGCATTGAACGAAGCTCTGACTGACGAGCGGCTGCGGCAAATGTATGGAACTGCTGAAACTGTCTATTACGGCAACGGGTCATACAAAATCGATAGCAAGGGAGGAGACGGGGAATGGGAGATATACCGTTCAGATGATAATAAGCAATATTTAAAAATGAGGGGGAACCCTAAAATACAGACTTTCGACGCGGCAGATGAGGATAGAGTACTAAAACGACTTTCATCCGAAAACTCTGATTGTGAAATTCTTGGAAGGAAAACGAAGCTTATCGAAATTTTCTATGTAGATGGCAGTATTTCGAAATATTGGTACGATCCGACAATCTACATAGATGCTGAACCATACCAAAACTTGAAATTTGCTTTTTTAAATAAATACTGGGAGTTAGCGCAGGCCCCATACCTTAAACATGAACGAGTTACCAGTAACTCGATCATAACGTATACTGCTACTAACATACGCGAAACTCAGGTTTCTCAAGAACTGTTTGAACCAAAGTGAGAGACAATTTTTTGAATACAAAGCCTCGCTCGTGCG
>JGI12218J13221_1000006_pt1 | contig 41159 bp, 42 predicted proteins | sample DeeseametaMP0203_FD_13221 | JGI IMG/M metagenome (IMG submission 13221) | reverse complement strand
AATATACATTAGGTATTTTTTATTTGCGGTCGCAGTTAGGTAATCCAAGCGTTACTCCTCTAGTTAGCACGCTAAGTTTACCGCATTATTACAGCCATATAAATATTGCGTGGTTATTTAACCTGAGCTCTGGGTGATAAACCTATTTCTAGCAGCTATTTTCAGCGCTAACTGCGTTGAGTTTACTTGCAATAGGCCAGCTATTGACGCGTAAATTCGCCTTGCTTTCATTGAAAATCTCTGGCTAGAGAAAATAAATTTAAATATCACCATAATACAACACGCCCTAGTCAGTCTCTTAACCAGAGTTCAGGTTATTTAGTTTTCAGTGCTGATTGAGCTTTAGGGTAGGCTGATTTATTATATAGCGCTTATAACCCCATACCATACTTTGCTCTATGAGCATCCCTAACCCCGGAGATAGCATGACTAGCTATAAAGTTTTAGACGTAAACGATGACTTACCCATTCGCACTAAAGGTGCTGTACACAGCGGTAAAGTTCGTTCGGTTTATTGGCTAACAGATGAAGACAGCGCACGCCTCATTAAAGAAAAAAACTATAAAGTTCCGCAAGGAACTGAGCTGGCAATTATGGTTATTTCAGACCGTATTTCTGCTTTTGATTGTATTTGGCAAGGCGAAAATGGCTTAAACGGCGTGCCGGGTAAAGGTATTGCGCTTAACTCTGTTGCATCTCATTGGTTTAAGTTATTTGATAAAGCTGGCCTTGCGGGTAACCACATTGTTGATATTCCACACCCTTATGTATGGATTGTACGCAAAGCAAGTACCGTAAAAGTAGAAGCGATTGCGCGCCAATATATAACCGGCAGCATGTGGCGTGATTACAGTAAAGGGGATCGCAACTTTTGTGGCATAGATTTACCTGAGGGCTTAAGAGCAAACCAAAAGCTTGAAAACGTACTAATAACCCCTTCTACAAAAGGTATTATCGAAGGCGTGGCTGATATTCCACCTGTTGATGATGTGAATATTACGCGCGCTAATATCACTGATAATTTAGACGTATTTAATTTTAAATCGGCAGAGGATGTGACTAAATACGAAAAGCTATTGGTTGAGGGCTTTAAGCTAATTAGTGAAGAGCTGGCAAAGCTTGATCAAATATTTGTAGATACAAAATTTGAGTTTGGTTATGTAGAGGATTTAGACGGTAACCAACAGCTTATTTATATTGATGAAGTAGGCACCCCAGACTCTTCGCGCATATGGGATGGCGCGGCTTACCGAGATGGTAAAATAATCGAAAACTCTAAAGAAGGGTTCCGCCAGTTATTAATTTCTACTGTGCCAGAAAGTGACGTGCTGTTAAATAAAGACCGCATGGATGAGCGAGAGCAGCTTGCTAAAGACTTTATTTTACCAGAATCGGTCATGCTTGAGGTGTCTAACACTTATGTAGGCATTGCCAGTAAAATCATTGGTAAAGAGATTGTAATTCCAGAAGATCCTCGCCAAGAAGTAATTAATATTTTAGATACTGATTACGACCTTATTGTAAAATAGTACAACTAAAGTATTAAAATAAACAAAGCCCAGTCTTTATTTTTAGTTACTGGGCTATATTCCTTGCAATTAGTGCTGGTCTCTAATTAACTTAACCTAAGATTAACTTTTAGGTATTGATATGTTTAGGCAAGTGCAGCAAGTTTTTAATAAAAGAGGTTATTTACTCGCCGCTACTTTATTTTTTAGCCAAGGCGTACTGGGTGCAAATATTGATTTAGTCATTCAAGATCAGCATGGTCAACCACTAAAAGATGCAGTCGTTGAGCTTTATAAGGCGACAAAGTCAGAGCGCACTACGTTACCCGTTGCGGTAATGGACCAAGTACATAAAGCGTTTTTGCCTGATTTACTGGTGGTGCAAAAAGGCCAGCAGGTTAACTTTCCTAACAGCGATAATATTCGCCATCATGTTTACTCTTTTTCTCAGGCTAAGCCCTTCCAGCTAAAACTCTATTCAGGCCAACCTAAAGAGCCTGTAATTTTTGATCAACAAGGTGTTGTTGTACTAGGCTGTAATATTCATGACTCTATGGTTGGCTATATTTATGTAGCCAATAGTGAACACGTTTATAAAACGAATAATACGGGTAAGTTAACTTTAGACATAACGTCGTTACCGACTACGCTGAGTGTGTGGCATGCGCTACAAACTGCACCGTTGGAAAATAAAAAAATGATAACAATAAACAATAACAATGAGTTACTAATTAAGGTTAATACCTCCACCCCAGCACCGCGAAATACTTTTGGTAGTAAGTTTAAGGGCGGTAATGACTAACAGTTTAAAAAACCGCATTATTGTTTTATGTGTAGGCTTAGTGTTACTGACCACTATGGTGAGCATTGTTAGCTTTTGGTGGTCTACAAGTAAATTTCAAGAAGAAAAAGTAAATCAAGATATTAGCGTAGCGCAAAATGTATATAAGCAATATCTGAGCGCAAAAGAAAGCCTACTGCTTACTGCTGCTAAAGTACTCACTGCCGACTTTGGCTTTAAGCAAGCGGTTGCCACTCGCGATGCAGGCACCATAAGTAGTGTGTTGTTTAATCACAGCCAGCGTATTGATGCAGAGCTTATGCTACTGATTGATTTATCAGGTAAATTAATTTCAGCCAATACTAATGCAGATTTGTACCCTCAAAATTTAAAGCCGTTACTGGATGAGTTATTAACTTCGCCAGAGCAATCGAGCTTTGTTGTTCTTAATAATCAGCTATATCAAGTTATTTTACTACCTGTAAGGGCGCCTAGAACCGTTGCATACAGCTTAGTGGGTTTTAAAATTGATGACGAAGTCGCCCTAGAACTTAAAAACCTAACAGGAATGGATGTCAGCTTTATTGCTGAGCAGGACAACCTCGTAAGAAGCTCGTTGCTTAATCGCCCAGAGGTTTTTTCACCTAAAAACTACTTTAACACCACCACAACAACGCGTTTGTTTGGTGATTATCCTGTATATAAAAACCAAGATATTATGTTGCCCTCCCTACAAGGGGATGCGGTAACAATTTTGCTCAGTGCTGATTTAACGCAAAGCTATAACGATTTTGAAAACTTATTGTTTACGTTAATTATTATGGCCATTTTAACGATGCTGGTGGGGGTTATTACCAGTAGTTTACTGGCAAATAACTTAACAACCCCACTCTCACAGCTTGCAGTTATTGCCAGGCAATTTGCACAAGGTAATTACGCATTTGAATTTAATGCATCTAAACAAAGTACCGAAATAGCAACTCTTGCTAACGCCTTTGATAACATGGGTAACGATATTAACGAGCGTGAACAAAAAATTAGTTTTCAGGCACGCCATGATTCGCTTACAGGCTTTTATAACCGCTCGGCTATGCTTGAAGTACTCGATGATGAGCTGACTCCCTCTACACAATACACCCTAGTTGCTATTGATATAAAAGGTTTACGGCATATAAACGATAAGCTAGGCCCACGCGTAGGCGATGAATGTTTAAAAGCGGTTGCCAATCGAATTAGTGGCTTTTCGGACGAACTTGGCGGCTTTCATGCGCGTATTGGTGGCGATGAGTTTTTAACTGTGTTTCCAAGTGCCGCTGCCAGAGAGAAAAAAAGCGGTATAGTTGGTTTAATGGCACAGCTATTAGCGTGTTATATCATTAAAACGTTAAAAATTAACTTACGCTTTAGCGCTGGGGTTGTCGAGTATCCTATGCAAGGCCTTGCCAGCGATGATTTAATGCGACGCGTACTTATTGCCGTAGACAATGCAACAGATAGCCAAGACAGTATTCATTATTACCAAAATGGTGAAGACGAAGCGCATTTAGAACGCCTTAAAATGTTAGATGAGCTTAAACAAGCCATTAGCGATGATGATGGGCAATTATTTATGACCTATCAGCCTAAACTGCATTTACACACACAAAAAATAAATAAAGTCGAATCACTGATCCGCTGGCAACGTAAAGATGGCAGCTGGGTAAACCCTGAGCTGTTTATTGATTTAGCTGAGCAATCGGGGCTTATTGTTGAGCTTACATCATGGGTTGTTAACACGGTGGTTTCTCAGGTGGCTGATTGGCAGGCTAAAGGGATTGAAATGCAGGCAGCAATTAATGTATCAGCACAAGATATTGCCTCACCGAGTTTTCATTCAGAGTTAGTGCGTACTCTAAAAAAATACAATGTTGATCCAACCCTCATTACTGTTGAATTAACTGAGCGCGACATGATTGAAAATGAAGAAAAAGGCATAAAAGCATTACAAAACTTAAAAGCCATCGGTGTAAAAATTTCATTGGATGATTATGGCGTAGGGCAAACATCACTGGGGAGATTAAAAATGCTGCCTATTGATGAGCTAAAGTTAGATAAGTGCTTTATTTTAAAGTTAGATGAGTCGCGCAAGGATCAACACATAGTGCAGTCGTCTATTACCTTAGGGCATCAACTAGGCTTTAGCGTTGTTGCAGAGGGCGTTGAAAACAGAGATTCGTTAGACTTACTTAAACTTATGCATTGTGACCATGCTCAGGGTTACTACCTAAGTAGGCCTTTAAAAGCAGAATTATTAGAACAGTGGCTAAAGGAATATTATGAAAAAAGTTAAGTGTTTATTACTTGGGTTATTACTTAGCTCGAGCTTTTCTGGTTTAGCAAGCGATGGTAAATTATTAGCGACCCCCGGGGTTTCGCAAATAGAAGGCAGTGGGGGCGGCGGTATTGTGCCTTGGGCACAGCTTGCAGGTTACGCCAGCGAAGACGAGTTCTCTGTGAATGGCTTTTGTAGCCGTGCAGATGTAACAGACTACACTTTAGATGTATGTGGAGCACAAGTTAACCTATTTAATCGTGTAGAACTTAGCTACGCTCAACAACGTTTTGACGTGCCTGCACTTGATACCGAAATAGAGCAATCTATCACGGGCGCTAAAATTCGTTTATACGGCGATATAGTTTACAGTGACTGGCCGCAATTGAGTGTGGGTATACAGCATAAATCCCTTGATGATGGCGCTGTTGCGACCCTAGTAGGTGCACAAGATACTAGTGGCACTGATTACTACCTTGCAGCGAGTAAACTCCACTTAGGCGCTGTAGGGGGGCTTAACTGGTTTTGGAACGTCACAACTCGCTACAGTGAGGCTAATCAACTCGGTTTGCTTGGTTATGGTGGGGCAAATGATGATGCAAAAATTTTATTTGAAGGCAGCACGGCTGTGTTTTTGAGCCGAAGTGTTGCCGTAGGTATAGAGTATAGGCAAAAGTCTAATAACCTTAATTTGGGTGAACAAGACTGGAAAGATTTATTTGTTGCTTGGATGCCAAACAAGCACGTGAGTGTCACCGCTGCATACTTAGATTTAGGTAGCATTGCAGGTGCGAGCGATCAAACAGGGTGGTACTTATCGGTAACAGGGTATTGGTAATGAAAAACGTTGTCATTTTATGGTTGTGTTTAAGTGCCCTGGCAGGGTGTGCAAGCTCAACAAATTTATCGCTTTATCAACAGCTTGATGGCCGAGCGGGGCTTACGCGTATTGTAGACAGTTTTATTTACCAAATAGGTAATGATGAACAAGTACTGCATTATTTTGAACACAGCGACATAAGCCACTTTAGAGAAGGCTTTATTATGCATATGTGTATGCTAGTTGATGGCCCATGCAAGTACAAAGGAGATTCTATGGTAGATATTCATACTGGGATGCACATAACTGAGAAAGATTTTAACCATGTGGTGGACTTACTTGTAAATGCGATGGAAGAGCAAAATATTAGCCATAGCATACAAAATGAGATTCTATCTAGGATGGCACCGCTGCGTAGTAAAATAATAAGAATTTAGGTAACATCTGTAAATTATTTACTCGTAGCAGTGAACCTTACTTTTGTAATAGTGTCCACTTAGTATTATTTCCTATAAACAATAATTGGCGCGCACAGATTGTATGTCTTACCTATTTATATCCCGCAAAAATGTACACGCAAAGTACTATAAAAAAATAATCAAAAAGCTGAGTATGGATTGCCAACTGCATGTTATGGGGGCGCCAAAGCTTTCAGCTATACACTATTTAAGTAAAGCGTTTAAAGTTGATTTTAACGATGTTATTAATGCACAACTAAAACGTAAGCGCGCCCGTAATAACCTTTGGAACAATGCTTTAGTATCGGCGGTTTACAAAGTGGGGCTGCGCTTTTTTGAGCGTTTGCGTTACGCAAAATATTTAGCTTTATTAACTGAAGTTAACCCTGATGTAATGGTGATATGGAATGGTAATAAACTGCCTAATACTACCGTTGCTATGGCTGCCAAGGCACTGGGTATTAAGCAATTTTATTATGAAAATGGTTTACTTCCGGGTACCACCAGTTTAGACCCTCAAGGGATTAACTTTAATGCGTCGCTAAGTCGAGATCCTGATTTTTATTTAAATTTTAATGCAAATAATGCCTTAAACTTTGATGCACCGGCGCTTGTCCCTCGAGAAAACCATAAAAAACGCTGTGATTTTGCAGCTGAAAATATACCTGAACGCTACATATTTGTGCCTTTTCAAGTGCCTCACGATACGCAATTAGCGAGCTTTTCGCCATGGATTGACTCAATGGAAATGCTATACGATGAAGTTGTTAGCGCAGTGAAAGCATTGAACGACCCTAGTTTAAAGGTCGTTTTTAAAGAACACCCGTCGTGGCACAAGCATTACACCCATTTATACGATAAAGACCCAATTGCACTATTTGCAAACGGCAATAAAACCTGTGAACTTATTGAATGCGCAGAAGCGGTGATCACTATTAACTCTACGGTCGGTTTAGAAGCGCTGTTACTAAATAAGCGGGTAATTACTGTAGGGCAGGCTTGTTATAATCTAGAAGGCTTAGTTAAGCATGCTGATACTCGTGAGGGCTTAGCTGCCCAAGTAGCAGATGTAGCTCAAGGATGGCAGTTTAATCCGCAGCTACGTGATAAGTTTTTTTGCTATTTAAAGCATGTGTATAGTGTGCCGGGCGTTTGGAAACACGCCGAAGAAGAGCATATCAAAGCAATTGAGTTACGTTTTAAAGGGGCGGATAAATTTGCACAATACAGCAACAATGTGCCCAACGAACTTATTTAACCGCGTATTGTATATCAACATGTTGTGATTTAGCTGTAAGGACAATTTTTACAGCCATTTTTACAGCATGTTCCTCGCTTTAAAAAAAACCATTTACTAAACACCATGTAGCCGTTTTGCATGGTGTAGTCTAGCCCTTCAATTAAATTGTCAGTACCTCTAAACTTTTTAGCAAACTCAATTTGTGCTTTGATTGGCTGAGTATAAATATGCGCTAAATAAGCGTTTATTTTATTAAGCGTACATTGCGGGCATAAACAGCTTGTTGCTGACTCTTCAAGCGGTAAAATAGCAGGTAGTTGGTTACACCAGCATGCGTTTATATCGTTTACATTACAACTAAGCGCAGTGTGGCATTGTGAGCAGTTTAATCTCGTCATTTTAAGTCTTATCAGCAGTAGAGCAGCAAGAATAACAAATATTATGAATATACAAAAAGCATTGGCCGAATTTATTACCTTTGGTGAGCAAAGAGATGATGCTATTAGCGTGATTATTTCTACCCCAGCAGAAGAAAGTACTCCCGGTTATACACTCACAAAGCCGGTATTGATTGACGTGCTAACACGTTGTGTAAACCACGAAATAGAGATAGATGATTTAGAGTTATGGGCAAATGTGGTTGAATCGCGAGATGATATAAATTGCGCCGAACACGAAGAGGTTATTTTTGCGCTCAGTAATAGCGAGCAAATGGGTGAACTTGATAAGCGTAAGCTGACTGTATTGTTGAAGTTGCTACAGAGCTAAGCGTAATTTTAGTAATGATTGCATTTAAACCGTTTTAAATTATCATCAGGTGCAGCGAAATCAAACTTAGCTTATAGATTAACATTGCTCTGAACTCAAAACCGTGAACTACGAGAACAGAGCAATGTGATAAAACTTCTTTATTCAGAGGGCTTACAGCTCTTCACTTTCTTTAATTGTTGCAAATGCGGTGTTTAAACGCGTTACTGTTTCAGGCAGTTGGTCGTCTAAAATGTCTGCTTTATCTGCACCCCATGCTAATACCACTGTTGAGCCTAGTTTAAAGCGGCCCATTTCTTCACCTTTTTTAAGAGTAATGGCGTTTTCGCCTTTAGTAGGGTAGTTCCAGCTAAACACATCGCTACCGGCTGGTGGTGTTACTGTGCCTGCCCAAACGGTCTCTATGCTGGCTACAATGGTTGCTCCTACAAGTACCATAGCAAGTGGGCCAATTTCGGTTTCAAAAATAGCCACTACACGTTCGTTACGCGCAAATAAATTAGGGACATTGCGCGCTGTAAGCGGGTTTACCGAAAATAAGTCGCCCGGTACGTAAATCATTTTACTTAGTGTGCCGTCTATAGGCATATGAATACGGTGGTAGTCTTTTGGCGCTAAATAAATGGTAGCAAATTTTCCGCCTAAAAATGGTGTTGTATCATCTTCAGAGCCACCTAATAGTGCTTGTAGACTGTAGTCATGACCTTTTGCTTGTATTAGCTGCCCATCAACAATGTCGCCCAGTTGGCTAATGGCACCATCAACAGGGTGAGTAATTACGTTCTCGCCTTGCGCCATTGGACGCACACCATCTTTTAATGGGCGAGTAAAAAATTCATTAAACGTTTTGTAGTGCGCTGGGTCTTCATATAAAGCCTCGTTCAAGTCTACTTTATATTGTTTAATAAATAGTTTAATAAGCGTTGTAGTTAAAGCACCTGCTTTTGCTGCTGCTAATTTACCTACTACGCGTGAAATAAAGTGCTTTGGCATTGCATACTGCATTGCAATTTTAAATTTGTCTAAACTCACAGATTGTTTCCTAAATTAAACGCGAGGTGCGCGTGCACCAGCACGGCCATCGGCCATTGTTTCTAAAATACGGTGGTAGCTGTCGAATCGCAATTGCGAAATATCGCCATCGGCTACCGCTTGTTGAATTATACAGCCAGGGTCGTTTAAATGCTTACAGTCTCTAAAACGACATCCACCTATAAACTCTCTAAATTCTTTAAAGCACCAGGTTACCCGTTCAACATCTAAGTGCCATAAACCAAACTCACGTATTCCCGGTGAGTCAATTAGGTTACCACCACTTGGTAGGTGATGTAAGCGCGATACAGTGGTGGTATGTTGCCCTAAGCCACTGTTTTCTGATACTTCTTTAGTTAATATTTCGGCATCAGGAAGCACAGTGTTAACTAAGGTTGATTTACCTACGCCACTTTGACCAACAAAAATATTATTTTTATCAACCAGTACGTTTTTTAAATCATCTATGCCTTCGCCGGTTACACTACTTACAAGCAGTACCTGATAACCAAGGCCTCGATAAATATCGAGTATTTTTTGAATTTCATTTAGGCCTTCGTCGTCGATTAAATCGATTTTATTAAGTACTAAAATAGGTTCTATACCCATGTCTTCACAGGCAATTAAGTAACGGTCGATAATACTGGGCGTAAACTCTGGCAGTACCGCTGAGACCATTAAAATTTGGTCAATATTTGCAGCGATTACTTTTACGCCATCGTAAAAGTCGGGACGCGTAAGCTGCGAGCGGCGTTTTTGTGTTGCTTCAATAACGCCCGCTAAGTCGCCTTCACTTACTTTTGCGCGGCGAAATAGTACTTCATCACCACACACTAAGTTAGTAACGGTACGGCGAATATTACAGCGTAATACGTCACCTTCTTGTGTTTCTACATCGGCATGTTGGCCAAAACGGCTGATCACGACGGCGTTTTCGGTTGCGCCCAAATTATCTGTTTGCCACTCTTGTGCGCCACCTTTTGCCAATTTTGTATCGGCATTGTTTAAGCGCTTTTGATGATTAGCCTTGATCCTGCGAGATTGGCCTTTACTTAATTTTTTCTGTTTTGCCACTTTTGGCCTATAACCTTGGTTTAAATGTCGGCTTTGCGTATAAAAAAGCTTTAGCTCGACGGTTGATGCTAATATGATATATCGAAATGCATTGGATCTAAAGAAAAGCACTGTTTAAGGTTACTATGACTATTAATGAATCTAATTTAATTTGGCTTGATCTGGAAATGACTGGACTTGAGCCGGCCACAGATAAAATACTCGAAATTGCAACAGTAGTAACTGATGCCGATTTAAATATACTCGCGGAAGGTCCTACTATAGCTATTCATCAAAGTGATGAGCTGTTAGATGGCATGGACGAATGGTGTACTACACAGCATGGGAAATCAGGTTTGACGGCCCGTTGTAAAGCCAGTACATATGATGAGGCTTATGCGGTTGAACAAACGCTTAATTTTTTAAAGCAGTGGGTACCTGCGGGTAAATCACCTATGTGTGGTAACTCAATAGGTCAAGACAGACGCTTTATGAATAAGTATATGCGCGAGCTTGAAGACTTTTTTCATTATCGAAATTTAGATGTAAGCACAATTAAAGAGCTTGCCCGACGTTGGAAGCCTGAGGTACTAGAGCAGGTAAATAAAAAAGGCTCTCATTTAGCTCTCGATGACATTAAAGATTCTATTATGGAATTAAAGGTGTATAGAGAAAAATTCTTTAATTTGTAAAAAACACTTGCAAACACATTAGATTATTGTAGAATCCTGCCCCGCTCAAGACGATAACCCTCGCGGGGTTGGTGTGTTTGAGTGGTTTAAATACCATCAGTAAGTGCGGCTCTAGCTTAGTTGCCAGAACGTAGGACGCGACCTGTCGCGCACCAACGGACAAATTACTGACTAACTATGAAGCGGCACTAGCTCAGTTGGTAGAGCGCGACCTTGCCAAGGTCGAGGTCACGAGTTCGAGCCTCGTGTGCCGCTCCAATTTCTCACCAAAAGAAATTGAAGTATCGAATAAAATATAAAGCGGCACTAGCTCAGTTGGTAGAGCGCGACCTTGCCAAGGTCGAGGTCACGAGTTCGAGCCTCGTGTGCCGCTCCAATCTCTCTAAATATCCCACTAAAATAAACACCTCTAAAACAATATTTTGATCTGATTTATACCTACGAAAATTATTTATAAATATTAAACGCACGAGTGGCCGCATGCCGCCGCGCGATATAAAGGGTTTTAATTAATGCGAGGTGAGGTGGGTAAAAGCAAGGGAGGAGAGGTCAATACAAGGTTAAAAGGTTTCGCCTTGCAAGGTCGCTATAATACGTCTTGCACCGCCAGCGTCGCGATGCTCGCCTAAGTAAATACCTTGCCATGTACCTAGCGCTAAGCGACCATTGCTTATAGGAATACTTAATTCACTCCCTAACGTACTGGTTTTTATATGGGCTGGCATATCATCATCACCTTCGTAATCGTGACGATAGTAAGGTTGGCGCTCGGGAACAAAATGGTTAAAGTGGCTTTCCATATCCATGCGGACTGTAGGATCGGCGTTTTCGTTTATGGTTAAACTTGCCGATGTGTGCTGAATAAACAAATGTAATAGGCCAACTTTATAATTAGCCAGCTCGCTCAGCTGCGCGAGTATTTCATCATCTATTAAATGAAATCCTCGAGCGCGCGGTTTTAAGGTTATTTGAGTTTGTTGCCAGCTCATAACTTATCAAAGCTAACTTCTATATTTGCATCGCCTGCATCACAGCTAAATGGCATAATTATTTTTTTGCCCTTACTTTTATGTGTGATGGTGTGGCCTTTACCTGCAACTACAATTGGCGTAGCCATATCAAAGTCATAGCCTTTTTCGCCGAGTAAGTTTTTAGCTCCACCGGTAACCATATTAGTAATTTCCCCAACCATATCAGTTACTTCATCGTCTATGTTGTCAGGGCGCTCACCAAGCATGCGTTCCATGATGGTCAGAGCTAAGTTTTCATCAAAGGTAATTGAAAATGAGCCACGAGTTTGCGCGCCCACCATGCCAATTAAACCAGATACATCGCCAAAGGCGACTTCGTCTGTTTTTATACGCGGCTTACCTGGTTTTAACTCGGTTTGTGCCATTGTAGATAACACATTGATCAAAGAAGATAAAAATGGATTAATGAACTCAACATTCATGTTAGGTACTCTTAAAATTGGTGCTAAAGTGGCTATCTAAATATGAGTATAGCTTTAAAACAAACTTTGGGTTTAGCTTCTACAAGACTCACACTTACCGTGTGCTTCAATAGTTTGCCCTGATACAACAAAGCCGCTTTCTGCTGCTAAGTTGTTTAGCTCGTGAGAAATAACCGTAGAGTGCAGCTCTTTTACAAAACCACAACTGTCACAGATTAATAGCTGCACAGGATGAATATGATCAAAGTGATGGCAAAGCATAAATGCATTGGTGCTTTCTATTTTGTGAATAAAGCCCAGCTCTGATAAAAAGTCTAGCGCACGGTAAATTGTTGCAGGTTTTGCGCCTGTTTCTGTTACTTTTAATTGCTCAAGTAAATCGTACGCCCCAACGCCGCCTTGGGCGCTAGCTAATAGGCGAAATACTTTTTCGCGGATAGGCGTAAAACGCGCACCACGGTTGTCACAAACTTGTTTTGCTTTACTTACGAGTGATTCTATATTCATCATTCTCTTATCCTTACGCTACCGTGATATACTAACATACTGTGTTGTACTTGCAGCGTTTTTATTAAACACTTTTTATCTAGGAACCCCATTAATGCATGAACTGGTAGCTATATTTATTTTCTTTTTTGCGGTGATAGACCCTATAGGTACAGTGCCTGTATTTATTGCTGTGACACGTGGGGAAGATGAAAAGTTTAAACGAAAAGTTGTTTTTAAAGCCGTGGGTGTATCCGCTGTGGTTTTACTCTTTTTTGTTATTGCCGGTGAGCAGCTATTAAATGCAATTGAAATACCGCTGTCGGCGTTTCAAATAGCTGGGGGCATAGTCCTGCTTATTTTTGCGCTTTCAATGATTTTTGGTGAAAGTAAGCCCGAGTCTGAGATTAAAAGTGTGCGCGACAGCACAGAAACCGCGATTTTTCCGCTAGCCATTCCCTCTATAGCAAGCCCAGGCGCCATGCTTGGCGCAGTACTGATGACCCGTAACGAAGAATACTCGTGGGTTGAGCAAGTTACTACATCGTCGATGATGTTGGTTGTATTAGTTGTTGTGCTTGTGCTGTTGTTACTCGCAAATCATGTACATAAATTAATAGGCGACAGTGGCGCAAGTATTATAAGTAGAATCATGGGGTTAATTTTAAGCTCTGTGGCAGTTACAAATATACTCAACGGTATCGCGCATTATTTTGGTTTACAAATATACAGCTAACATTGATGCTAATTAGGCTTTTGTGTAAAATACAGCGCCTTTTTATGGGCGTATTTACTTATAATCCCCGAGGCTTTTACATTGCAAAAACGCACATTAGATAATCCAACGTTAAACAGACGTTTTTCTGTTGCACCCATGCTTGATTGGAATCATATATGCGAAAAATAACTTAAACCACTGATTTATTAGGATTTAATTTTTAATGGCAAATTTCGCTGTCTACTTATTGTCACTCCACTTTAATGAAATAAACAGAAATAGCTAGAAACCCACGCTAAATTAAGTCACTCATTTCTGTTATTTGATCCACTTCTGCACTTAACTCTTCAATCGATTCACCAATGATTTGAATACAGGTATCAACATGCTGTATTTCAGAATCAGTTAGCTGTTGTTTAAGCGTATCGGTTTTAGCTAAATCAACAGAGCTTTGCACTTGTTTGATCATTTGCCTCATTAACAATTGCAGACGCGCGAGTGATATTCCAAATTCTTGGGCAAAATCTGCCAACATATAAGCTGTAAACGGGTGATTAAAATTACCAGCACTGCCTGCACCATATTCACCTATCGACATCGCGAAATGGTTTGCCATGCCTGTAGCTATTGCCACATTAGATTTTTCATCAGCTTGCCTTGCCTGGATCTCTCGAATGATAGCTTCGATATTTACTAAATCGTAAAATGGCGTAAGACTTAGACCCTGTTTACCCACAAAGAAACTGATGTTCTTACCGTGAGCATCATAGTTACGCACTAAAATATTAAAGGTCATCCAGCGTATAAGTTGCGTTTGATACGCTTCGGCATTGGTTGTTTGTACATTAAACAGCTTCACAAAAGACACACCATCACGAATATAAATACCGTCGCCTTCATCGCCGTGTTGACGCTCGTATTTGTATGATGGAGGTAGGTTGGTTGCTTGGCAGCCATCGATAATGTGACGGCGCATAACACGCTGTTGTTCAGCTATTAACTTACGGTCAAAACGGTCAATGACAAACGCGCTGACTTCTCCATATTTTCGTACTGCCACCTCTGGTACATCAATACCCGAATGTTTTGCCAATAACATGGTAAATAACTCATTCACAGCAATAAAAGGCGCTTTTCCCGTTTCAAACTTAAAGATCTTATTGGAGCAAAGCTGGCCTTCACCAAATCCTAATTTGCCATCTATCTCTAATAAGTTAAGTTTATCTTGTACACCCGCGACTGATAGCCTTGTATGACCATCCCAATAGGTAATTGATTCTCCAGCATTCTTAAAACGAGCTAACTTTTCGATTAGTTCTTCATTAGTGACTTCTCGAAATGAAGTTTCAGTTTCTTCATTGCTTTTGGTTGTAAATGACAACGCGCCAGATGTGTCTGCGCCGATGATCTTGATGAGCCCAAAGGTATTATTTTTGGAGATAGTGGTATTACTGGTGATCTCTTCTAACCCTTTACCTTCAGGTAACAAGTTTTGTAGGAAGTTTCGAACCGCTCTGTGATCAAACTCACCATTCAAAGGTAAGTGTGGAGAGATAGCGAAACCCTCTCTAATCCAGTCATGATTATAAGTTAAGGTTAGTTCTGTTTCAGAGCCTACAGGAATGGCTATTGCCGCAATTTTACGATCATGACCGATATAAACGTTCAGGGTATTTCTATCAGTACCAGTCATCACTTACCCCTGTTTCTTCTTTGGAAGTAGCATCATCGGAAAGAAGGCTAAATGTAAGACCAAGGTATTCCATTACCTTGAGAAGGTTCGCTAACTTTACATTGGTATCGCCTTTTTCTATTTTCACCAGCGTTGGCTTTGAAATAGACAATGACTCAGATACATCTACGAGAGACAGCTTCATACCCGTTCGCTTTGCAGTGATCGCCTCAGCGAGCTGAGTAGGGGTAAAGCGTTTTGATAAGTTAGGCATCACTGTTGCCTTAACCGATTTACCTGTTCTGTTTGTCTTGGCAAGATTACTCATATAAGTTAACTATTATTTACTTTTAAATATAAAGTAATGCCGAAATAGATATAAGTCAAATATAATTAACTTATAGCCTCTAAAAGCCTTTTTCTCATTAAAAGTCACTTATAGTTTACTTTTAATGTTCTAGATAAGAGTCTAGGGAAGCTAGTTCATTTTTATAAACATTAACTATTCCCTTTGCTGGCATCTTTAAACTCACTGATATGCTTTTGGAGCTCTTTCGCGCTCGCTCTCGTTGCCGTTCGACTAACTCGGTCAGATCATCAACATGAACGAACAGTTTACCTTTTTGTGAATCCGCCAACCTAAAAGTTACAAATGGTAATCCACCAGATTTTATTTTTCTGGTGGCGACATCATGTGAGCAGCCAAGATGTTTTTGCCGAATATCATCAAAGTCGATGATTGCAGTGCCGTAAAACTCATAAAGTCCAATAAGCTTCAATAACAGATTGTTGATTACAGTGTACGCCAAGTAGTGACTTACCAATTCGAAGCACTTTTCTTATTAAGCTTACATCGATACTTATTGTTGCAGGGGAGGGATTATGTTCTGAATTTTTGCGTTGTAAACAAAACTGAACAATATCATGGCTCTGTATTTTAGAAGAAACTAACTCGGCAATAGGATGTTTTATAATCGTTTTATAGCCGTAACTAGCTGTACGACCCAGAGGGCGGTTCGATTTTTCTTTTCTTATCATATACTCATTAATTAGATCTCCTAATGTCATCTCTTTTGGTCCTGGGTGGTTCATCGCTTCATTTATTTCTAATTGACTGACTAAGTTTTTGGCCCACTTAGCAGCAGCCGTTTTAGATGAATGTGTTTTAGATTTTGAAAAAGTAATTATTCCTTTATTTTTCTGAATAACTGACGCACAAAATACAGGTTGATCTGCGCGAAATCGTTTTCGGATGGTATAATGAGCCATAGTTTTGTCTGCCTATTGTCTTCCTGAGGGTTAAAAATCAGCGGAAATAGCCAGAAATCGTCAGAATTTTAGAGAGTTAAAAAATTGTGAAAGTTAACATAAGTCATTATAAATCAATGGGTTCAGAGTGATGGTCGCAAATGAAGTAGATCGCAGATTTTCTGTTGCACCCATGCTGGATTGGACTGATCGTCATTGTCGTACTTTTCATCGTAAGATGAGTAAGCACGCTGTTTTATACACTGAGATGATCACCACGGGGGCGATTTTATTTGGTCGCGGCGATTACCTACACTTTAATCAGCACGAGGGGCCGGTTGCTTTGCAGCTGGGGGGTTCTGATCCCGAGGCGCTAGCAAAGTGTGCAAAACTTGCGGGTGAGCGCGGTTACGATGAGATTAACTTAAATGTAGGCTGCCCTTCAGATAGAGTACAAAACGGGCGCTTTGGTGCATGCCTAATGGCCGAGCCTGAGCTGGTTGCACAGTGTGTTGCGGCAATGAAAAGCGAAGTTAGTATTCCTGTTACGGTAAAAACACGCATCGGTATTGATGAGCAAGACTCGTATGAGTTTTTATGCGCATTAATTGAAGCCAGCCATAAAGTTGGCTGTGATGACTTTATTATTCATGCCCGTAAAGCGTGGTTAAATGGTTTAAGCCCTAAAGAAAATCGTGAAGTACCGCCTCTTGATTACCCACGCGTTTACCAACTAAAAAAAGACTACCCACAGCTCGACTTAAGCATTAATGGCGGCGTTAAAACAATTGAAGAAAGCCTAGCGCATTTAGCGCATATAGACGGCGTTATGATTGGTCGCGAAGCATATAGTAATCCATTTATGCTTAATGAGGTGGATGAAAAGATTTACGGTGAGGTGGCCAATACTCAGACTCGTCACGATGTGGTGCGCGCTATGTATGATTACATAGAAGAAGAAATGCGTTTAGGTGCTAACTTTTGGCATATAGCACGCCATATGCTGGGGATTTTTCAGGGGCAGCCAGGGGCGCGCGGATTTAGACGTCACCTTTCAGAAAACGGTCACGGTAAACAGGCTGATTTGTCGGTAATGGATAAAGCATTAAGTTTTGTGCCTGAGTAATACTAAAGCATTGACCAGTTATAAAAAAACCACTTTTTAAAGTGGTTTTTTTATAACTAAAATTTAGTCAAAAGATAAATAAATTAGTGATTTTAGCTTATTAGCATTCAGTTTTTAGTTAGTTTAAAATAACTTATTATCTGTCTAACTAATTGAATATAAAGGATTATAAATAAATTTTTGTTACTTGGCATAACTCTTGGAATCCTGTTGTTGTTATCAATTAAAAACAACAGGACAAAACAATGAGTATATTTAATCGCGTAAATGATGTTATCCAATCCAATATTGCTGCCATGCTGGATAAAGCAGAAGACCCAGAAAAACTCCTCAACCTTATGCTAAGTGAAATGCAAGAAGCGCTTAACGAATGTAGAAGCACGGCCGCAGCCTTGCTGTGCGAAGAGAAAACGCTTAAACGCCAAATTGCACAAAAACAAAAAGACTTAACTTTGTGGCAAACAAAAGCTGAGCTGGCAGTTGCTAAAAACCGTGACGATTTAGCCAAGTCTGCGTTAGTAGAAAAACAGCGAGTAGATGAGCAAATTGCAGCAAAAAACACTCAGCTAAATACTCTAAAAGAGTCGATAGAGAAAATTACAGCAGATTGTGAGCGTTTACAGCAAAAAATGGCGCAAGCTAAAAGCAAACAAGCTCAATTAATAAAACGCCACGATATTGTTGCTGCACGTGAAAAAGTGAACATGCAATTACACAGCGACAACGTCGCAAATGCTTTGTCTCGCTTTGAAATGATAGAGCAAAAAGTGGAAGGCATAGAAGCACAGGTTGATGCTTATGAACTTACAAATACAGCGCAATCAACCGCTGAGCAAATTGAGTCTTTAGTTAAAAATGAAAAAATAGATGCAGAGCTGGCTCGTTTAAAAGCCAGTGTTAAGCAAAGTAATACCAATACAACTGCGCGAAGCGCTTAAGGAGTAGAGTATGAATAACTTTAAAACACAGCGTGGTTGGTACAAAGATTCACTGAATAAAAAAATATCGGGCGTATGCAGTGGGTTAGCGCGTCGCCTTGATTTTCCAGTGTGGTCAACACGCTTAGTAACAATTTTATTATTTATAAGTTTTCCGTTTGCAGTAGCGCTTGGTTATTTGATTGCTCACTGCTGCCTTAAAGAGCGTGCGTATTAGGAGAGGGATATGAAAACCTTAGCAATATGTGTTGTCGTATATGTGTTACTTTTTACTGATACTGTGTCGCTAATACATTTTGATTCATGGCAGTTTCCACTTTGGATTGCAGATATGAGCTGGGTGGGGCTTGAGCTGGCTGGCGTATTAGTCGCTATTATTGCAGTGGTAGCCGTAATGGCTTTAGTGACCATGGGGTTAATAGGCGCAGGGATTGTCGCGCTGGTTGGCACCATTTTGGCACTGTTATTTGGTTCAGTGATGATAGCCTGGCCATTATTATTTGTAGCTGTACTGTGCTGGTTGGTGCTCGATAACAAAAAAGTAACCTCTTAAGCCTTAATTTAACTGACTATTATTAGTTAACTATGTTAAATTTAAAGTGAAATTTTATGCTTTCACAAGGAATAAAGCGATGATGAAGCAGTGCTTTTTTATGGCCTCGGCGTTAATGATTAATGTGTTTTCGTCATCGGTTGCTGCACATGCTGGGCACAGCCACGATACAGACGAAGCTAAGCTTGAAGTAAGCCATGCACAAGTAAGGGCGTTTTTGCCTGGTAGTAAGTCGAGTGTTGGCTATTTAACAATTTCTAACCACGGTGGTGGTGTTGCTAAATTAATTAAAGCAACCATCGAAGGTTTAGGGCGTGTAGAAATACATGAGCACAAACATGTCAACGGCATGATGAAAATGCAACAGGTTAAAGCCGTCACCATTAAGGGCCATGAAAGCCTAAGCTTTGAGCCTGGTGGTTACCATTTAATGGTATTTGATCCACAAGAACCGCTAAAAGTAGGGCAAGAACGTAAACTCACGCTATATTTTAGTGACGGTAACCGCTTGTTTACTAATGCTCAAGTGGTTTCGCTTGAAGCGCAAGCTGCGCATTCAAAGCCATCTAAAAAACAACACGCTCATCACTAGGAGGATAAATGTCGCAACATAAAGGAAAAATAGCTGGTGCCTTGGTGGTACTACTTATTATTTTTTACGCTATTGCAGTTTATTGGAGCATTGAGCCGGCACGTTTTAACGTAGTAACTAATGCAAAAGAAACCGCGCAAGCACGCAACGAAAAAATGGTAACAGGCTATACAACCACCTCAACGCTTATTACCGTTGCTAGCACATTACTTGATAAGCAAGGTGGATATCTATCAAACGATGTGATGCCGCCAAGTGTGATAATGGATGACATGCCTGCGTGGGAATATGGCGCGCTTGAAATGGTGCGTGATTTAGCGCTATCAATGCGTAAAGACTTTAGCCGTTCACAGTCGCAATCTACCGAACATGAAGCCCTTAAAAAAGCGCAGCCACAATTTAATATTAGCTCTGAGGCATGGGCGTGGCCAAGTGCCGAGGGAGAGTACCAAAAGGGAATAGACTACCTTCTTGTGTACCGCTCACAAATTGCTAACGAGCATGAGCGCGATAGCCAATTTTATTCACGTGCAGATAATCTACGTAGCTGGTTAAAAGAAGCCGAAAAGCGTTTAGGCAGTTTAAGTCAGCGTTTAAGTGCAAGTGTTGGCCAAGACAAAGTAAATACCGATTTAGCCGGTAACTCTTCAAACACGCAAGCGACCTACACACCACTTCAGCAACAAGTAAGAACGTCGTGGTGGGAAATAGACGACGTGTTTTACGAGTCGCGCGGTGCAACGTGGGCGTTATTACACTTTTTACAAGCGGTTGAGTATGACTTTGCTGATGTATTAGAAAAGAAAAATGCACGTGTAAGCTTACAGCAAATTATACGTGAGCTTGAGGCAACACAAGAAACCGTGTGGAGCCCAATTATATTAAACGGGAATGGTTTTGGCTTTGTGGCAAATCATTCTTTAGTTATGGCAAATTATATTTCAAGAGCCAATGCGGCTTTAATCGAACTTAGCGAACTACTAGCTCAAGGATAAAAAATGAAAAAGTATTGTTTAGCAGCTGCCCTTTCAATGGCATGTTTAGCCCCTGCAGCACAGGCAGACACTCTATTAGGTTTATATGTAGGTGTTGATGGCTGGCAGTCAGATAACGACGGTCAGTTTTCTTACAAAGATAACGCACCACAAGATTTTAATTTTGAAGACGAAACCTTTATTAGCTACTACGCGGCACTAGAGCACCCAGTGCCATTAGTTCCTAACCTAAAGCTTAAATACACTGAGCTTGAACTTAATGGCTCAGCAACCCTTACTGATACGTTTAGCTTTAATGGCTCAGATTACGTAGTTGGTACAACTGCAAATACATTAAGTGATTTAACTCACATTGATTACATTCTTTATTACGAAATTTTTGATAACGATTTAATTTCAATTGATTTAGGTTTAAACGCAAAGCAGTTTGACGGTGACATTGTTGTAACTGGTACCACTCAACAAGGTGGCACTAACTTCTCTGAGACTAAAGATTTTTCGGGCTTTGTTCCACTTGCTTATGGTCGTGCTGAAGCAGGCTTACCATTTACTGGTTTGAGCGTGTTTTTTGAAGGCAGCTTTTTAGCTATCGACGATAGTAAAGTACAAGACTACCAAGTAGGCGTAGCGTATGAACTTATTGATAACCTAGCGGTAGATGTAGCTATTAAAGCGGGTTACCGCTCAATGACGTTAGAGCTAGATGATGTTGATGATATTAATACCGATATTGACGCATCAGGCCCATTTGCGGGTATTCAAGTTCACTTTTAATTAGTGAGCTTACAGCGTGGTGTGTTATTTATTAACATGCCACGTTAAATCAAACTCTCCCTCCAATGCATTATTAATTAATTGCTTATACACCTTATTTACAGGGTAATTTATAAGCTTAGAAAGCTCATCGCCAGTTTGGGTAAACTTGTAATAGCTTAATACTAAGTCACTGCTTTTAGCTCTTAACATCACTTTTTGCGATAAAAACGACAGGGTGAGTTCTTGGCCTGCTTTTAATACCGCCGATTCTATTTCTTTTCTGTAGAGTAAATTAAGATCCATTAGCGTTAAAATATCAGGAAAGCTGATCCCCGTTTTTCCTAAATTAAGCGATACCTTATTGCCTTTTCGTAGTAAGTCGAAAAGCGAAGGCTTTTTATAAAACCCTAATAAAATAAAGTGGCTGTCGTCTTTTGCGTTGTAGCTGCTCAGCGATACACACTTTTGTAATGCATCAGCTTCGCGTTGGGTCATATGCTTGAGTGTTTGTAAGCTTTTTATAGAAAATGTACCGGGGTTGAGCGTCTCGCCAGTTAAAATTTTAGCCCACAGTGTTTGCATCGATTCATTTGAGGTGTCTTCACATAAGGCAATAAAGCGCTCTATCCAGTCGGCATCTGGTTGCTTATTGCTTGCCACATCGGGGCAAAATTCCATTGCTTTAGCTAAAATGGTTTCTATATTTTGCTGCTGTTTTATAAGCAGTAAATCTTGGCGCTTTTGGGCGCGCGCTAAAATAGGGTTATCGCTATTTATGTGATAAAGCGGGTTTAGATCGCCTTTAGAACCGTAACTTTGATCTGTACTTGGTTGCCCAGTATTTGTGGTTATTTTTTTTACGGGGTAACCAAGTAAAGACTCAATTATATTGGCGAGGTTAATTCTCGCTTGGGCTGATTTTACTGTCATCGTTATCCAGCTGTGTTTTTTGGTCGCGTAATTGCGCCACTGTTTGTAAGTTATTTAAGCCAAGTGACACTGTATTGCTTAATACATACTCGCTAAAAATTGATAGATAACCCGAAATTAGCGGGGTATTGGTTTGGCCATTAATATTACACGTTACATTTACCACACCTTCTACTTCGGTAAATGTAATTTCACCTTCAATAATATGCTCATTTTTTAAAAGCGCATTAAAGGTCATTTTATTTTGTGAAAGCGAAGTAATGGTCATTTCTCCATACCCCCAGTCACTTTGCCACGATTGATGCGCGCCTATACCTCGACTAGGTTCGCCTAAAGTAAAAGTGATAGACGGATCTACTTTGCCCCAAGGTGACCATGTATGCCAAAGGCTAAAGTCAGACACAAGCGATTTAACGGTCGCTACATTGGCATTTATTTGTATGTTTTTATTTACGCTGTAATTTTGCGGCAGGGTTAAACCAATCAAAATAGCCACTAAAACTAACAATAAGAGCGTTTTTATAAGGATTTTAAAAAATTTAATAGGCACACCTTTTACGAGTTTTTTAGTTTGAAATATAACAACTTTTTATTAATCGACTATAGTATGAATTAGCCTATAAACCAAAAATATATTTTTAGCACATAGGTATGAGCTTATATAAGTATTAAAACTGATAAAGGGTAGATAATGTCGTCAGAGCAAAGCGATTTTTTATTTTTAGCGCCAGACAACGAAGAAGAAATAACCCAAGAATTATCTGATTTTTGGGATGTTTTGATCGTTGATGACGATCCTGAAATACATTCAGTGACTAAGCTTGCATTGTCGGGCGTAGAGTTTTGGGGGGCAGGGCTGCGTTTTCACGATGCGTACTCTGGCAGCGAAGCCATCGAAATACTCAAAAACAATAATACAATATCCGTTATTTTTTTAGATGTAGTGATGGAATCTGATGATGCGGGTTTGCAAGTTGTAAAGCGCGTACGCGAAGAGCTTAACAACCAGCATGTGCGAATTATTTTACGTACCGGCCAAGCGGGCAACACCCCAGAAGAAAAAGTAATTCGCGAATATGACATTAACGATTATAAAACAAAAACAGAGTTAACTCGTTCTAAATTAGTAACTTCTTTAATTACCGCTATTCGCTCGTACGAGCAAGTGTGCCAACTTGAGTATCAAAGTGATGCAATGAACACCATTGTTTCGGCTTCAAAGTCTATTTTAGGGCTTACCGATATTAAAGTGTTGTGCAAAGAGATTATTAAACACTTGGGCATTATTTTAGAGTGTCAGCAAGTTGGGTTGGTATGCAGTAAGCTAGATGGCGATAACTTTATTCAAGTATTGGGTGGCAGTGGCCATTATGAGAGCTACTTTGGTGAAAAGCTTGTTAATGTTGATAGCATTGCGCTTGAGCAAGTAGAGCAGTGTTTTGAGTCGGCTCAGCATTGCCAAACTGATTCGAGCGTAACTTTTATTGTTAAAAGTAAGCACCGCCAGGCTGCTATTTATTTAGAGTGCGAGCATAAACCGAGTGATGCGCAGCTGCAATTTGCAGAGATTTTTCTTACTAATGTGAGTGTAGCCCTTGATAACGTAAGGCTGTTTGTAAAACTAAGAGATGCGGCCTACAAAGACGTACTAACCGGTATTTCTAATCGTACTAATTTTATTGAGCGGGTGGTGCGTTATCAAAAACCACATGTTAATGACTACGTTTTTGTATTAATTGATGTGATTGGTTTTGCAGATATTAACAATGGCTTAGGACAAGAAATTGGCAATCATTTGTTAATCGAGATTGTAAAGCGGCTTAAAGATGCTTACCCAGACGCAAAGTTATTGTCGCGTATTGGCGCAGATGTATTTGCCTTTATTATTAGCCAAACGGAGTTTGACCTTGAACAATTTAACGACGTGCTAAGTGTGCCTTTTAGTGCTGGCGAGCATATTTTGCCTGTCGATTTTAGAATTGGTTTATGTCAGCAGCAAGACTTTCAAAGTACTGGGTTAGATACACTCAAAGTTGCCTATATTGCATTAAACCAAGCTAAAAAGCTTAGATGCAAAGAGGGTATTTACTACGATATTGATATGCAAGACAAAATGGCTTGGCGCTTAGGTATCATTAGGCAGTTACGTCATGACTTTGCTCGGCAAAAGCTCCAAGTGTGGTATCAACCTCAGCTTTCACTTGATAATTTATCTTTGATTGGCTGTGAAGCATTGCTGCGCTGGCCATCAGAAGATGGCTCGTTTATATCTCCCGCGGTGTTTGTGCCTTTAGCAGAGCATGCCGGTTTAATTGTTGATATTGGCCAATGGGTTTTAGAACAAGCTTGCCAACAGCAAAAACGCTTAGAGGCACTCGGTGAAGAAATTTGCATTGCTGTAAATGTATCTGTGCCGCAATTTAAGGTTAAAGGCTACGCTACAACAGTAAAAAACACCTTACAAAAGTACGATGTTAAACCCTGTAATATAGAGTTAGAAGTGACTGAAAGCGTGGTAATGGATGAATTAGAAACCGTGATCAATACCCTAAAAGAGTTAAAAGAATTAGGCGTAGAAGTGGCGATNGATGATTTTGGAACGGGCTTTTCTTCGTTAAGTTACTTACAAAGTTTACCGCTTGACAGGCTTAAAATAGACCGCGCATTTGTAAAAGATTTACCCGATAACGACACCGGTGCTATTGCTGCTTTGGTGGTGTCGCTTGGTGCTAAACTAGGACTAAAAACAATTGCTGAAGGTGTAGAAACACAGCAGCAGGCAGAGTTTTTGAAAAACTTAGGGTGTGATGAAGTACAAGGTTTTATGTACGCTAAGCCAATGCCTGAGCACGAACTTTTAGAGTTTATTAAAGAGCGAAGTAAAAAAACTTAATATAAACAGACTTTACAGTAGGCGCGATATCTCTAGGTAATGTTGTATAAATAAGCAATGTATTAGGATATAATTCGCGCCTTTTGTTATTCTACGGCCAAAACTATGAGCTCCCTTAAAGCTGAACGCGCGCTATTTTCATACCCCAAATATTGGGCAGAATGTTATGGCACCGCCCCATTTTTACCTACCACTCGCGAAGAAATGGACGCTCTTGGCTGGGATAGCTGCGACATTATAATTATTAGCGGCGATGCCTATGTTGATCACCCTAGTTTTGGTATGGCGGTTATTGGCCGTGTACTTGAAGCGCAAGGCTTTAGAGTAGGTATAATTGCTCAGCCAGATTGGCAATCAAAAGATGCCTTTATGGGGCTTGGTAAACCAAACTTATTTTTTGGTGTAACAGCCGGCAACATGGATTCGATGATCAACCGCTACACGGCAGAAAAACGAATGCGCCATGACGATGCCTATACACCAGGTAATGTGGGCGGCAAGCGCCCTGACCGTGCGGTGATGATTTACTCTCAGCGCTTACGCGAAGCCTACAAAGGTGTGCCTATTGTTATTGGTGGTATTGAAGCAAGCTTGCGCCGTATTGCTCATTACGACTACTGGCAAGAAAAAGTACGCCGTAGTATTTTATTTGATGCCAAAGCCGACATCCTTATTTATGGTAATGCAGAGCGCCCGCTGGTGGAAGTAGCCCATCGTATAGCCGCTGGCGAAACTATGGATACAATTCAGGATATTCGTGGTACAGCGGTTATTCGTAAAGAGCCAATACCGGGCTGGCGCGGAAGTGATTCAACAGCGATTGATAAAATTGGCAAAATTGACCCTATCCCAAACCCCTATGGGGCTGATGATGTTGGGTGTAGTAAATCAGAGTTTAAGCAAGCCGGTATTGATTTAAAAGCAGAGGCCGCTAAGCCTATAACTATTCAGCCTGCGCGTCCTAAACCGTGGGAAAAAACATACGTTAAACTGCCTGCATTTGAGCAAGTAAGTGTTAATAAACCGCTTTATGCCCATGCTTCGCGCATTTTGCACCAAGAGACCAACCCAGGTTGTGCTCGTGCGTTATTTCAGCGCCATGGCGATCGCTCTATTTGGGTTAACCCGCCGGCATTTCCGCTCGAAACCCATGAGATGGATGATGTATTTGGTTTGCCTTATCAGCGTATACCGCACCCAAGTTATGGTGATGCAAAAATACCAGCCTACGATATGATTAAAACGTCGGTTAATATTATGCGTGGCTGTTTTGGTGGCTGTTCGTTCTGCTCTATTACCGAGCATGAAGGACGTATTATTCAAAGTCGCTCGCAAGAGTCGATTATTGATGAAATAGAACAAATTAGAGATAAAGTACCTGGTTTTACCGGTGTTATCTCTGATTTAGGTGGCCCAACGGCCAACATGTATAAATTGCGCTGTACGAGCAAAAAAGCAGAAAGTACCTGTAGACGACTTTCATGTGTTTATCCTGATATATGTAAGCACATGGATACAGACCATACACCTACTATCGATTTATACAAAAAAGCCCGTGAAGTGAAAGGCATTAAAAAGATTTTGATCGCCTCAGGCGTTCGTTACGATCTAGCCGTACAAGACCCTCGCTATGTAAAAGAGCTGGTGACACATCATGTGGGTGGCTATTTAAAAATTGCCCCTGAGCACACAGAAGATGGCCCTTTGTCTAAAATGATGAAGCCGGGCATGGGTGCTTACGATCAATTTAAAGAGCTATTTGATAAGTACTCAAAAGAAGCGGGTAAAAAGCAGTATTTAATCCCGTACTTTATTTCAGCGCACCCAGGTACCAAAGACGAAGACATGGTTAACATGGCATTGTGGCTTAAATCTAACGACTTTAAGTTAGACCAAGTACAAAACTTTTACCCGTCGCCTATGGCCAATGCAACCACCATTTACCATACAGAAATGAACTCGTTGCGTAATATTAAAAACAACAAAGAGCAAGTACCCGTGCCAAAAGGAGCGCGCCAACGTCGCTTACACAAAGCCATATTGCGTTATCACGATCCATCTGGTTGGCCAATGATCCGCGATGCACTGCGTAGTATGGGTAAAGCCAATTTAATTGGTAAAGGCCCAAATTGCTTAGTGCCAGAAGAAGGCCGCGATGAAAAAGTACATAAAGGCGCTGGTAAAGGTAAAGGAGGGCGCCCAGCCTTAACTCGCCATACTGGGTTTAGCCAATTTAAAAAGGCTAACACTAAGCCTAAAGTGGGCGGCAATCGCCAGCGTGCTTCTCGCTAAGCGTTAAAACAAGTAAACAAAAAACCCGATACTGAGTAACAGTATCGGGTTTTTTATTGCGTTAATTTACTGCTGTTAGGTGTGCATTACACCTTAAAGTTTTCTACCGATATTCTTAGCTCTTCAGCAAGTTTGGCTACTTCTGAGCTTGAAATGTTTGTTTGATTTGCACCCTCAGCTGTTTGCTCGGCTATGGCTACAATAGATTCTAAACGTTCACTAATTTCTTGTGATACTTGTTGTTGCTCTTGAGCTGCGGTAGAGATTTCTTCACTTACATCGTGTGCTTGCGATACGGCAAGTGTGATTGAGTCTAATGCGCTGCTTGCTAAGTCGCTTTGTTCAACACATGACTCTGCTTGCTGTTTACCTTTATACATTGCTGTTACAGCCGCTTCTGCGCCACTTTGAAGCGATTCAATCATAGATTGTATCTCTTGGGTCGACTCTTGCGTTTTGCTTGCCAGTGAGCGTACTTCATCCGCTACTACTGCAAAACCTCGGCCATATTCACCGGCACGTGCCGCTTCAATTGCAGCGTTAAGTGCTAATAGGTTGGTTTGCTCTGCAATGCCGCGTATTACATCTAAAATACTGCCTATAGATGCGCTGTCTTGATGAAGCTTATTAATAACACCTGATGCATCGTCCACCTCGCGAGCAAGTTGCTCAATAGTGGCTTTATTTTGATGAGATATCCCTTTTACACGTTCAGCTTCTTTATCGGCATTTTTAATTTCGTTAAGTGCCTGTTGTGCGCTGTTGCTTACTGTTTGCGACGTGCTGCTCATTTCGGTTGTGGCTGTTGCTGCTTGCTCTACTTGTGCTTGTTGGTTACGGATAGCTTGGCTTGACTCACCGGTAATGGCCGATGTTTGCTCAGACGCCGCTGCTAGTTGAGTTGAGCGTGAAATAATGCCCTTAATTAAGCTACGTAGGCTATCTATAAGGGTGTTACAGCTTTTTGATAGCTCGCCAAATTCATCTTTTGCAGAGTCATCTAAGCGTTGGGTCATATCACCGCTGGCAACAATATCTAAAATCCGATTAACCTCAGCCAGTGGCTTAGTGATTCTATTAACGGTAAGAATCGCAATTGCGATTGCAATTAACGTTGCGATGATCATGCCTGCCCATGTCCAGAGCGTCGCTGAGTCTACATCCTCGCGAACACCTTCTTGTAATTTGTAAGCTACAGTACTTGCTTGTGTCACTAAATCATCAATTTGCGACAGTGCCATAGTGGTCGCTTGCTCTGATTGGGCAAGTTCTTTTTCGGTAAGTGCGATAGCGTCAATAAGGCGCTGCTTATTGGCCGCTAGGCTATTATTACCGCTAATATTTTCTATCAGCGTATCAACGTATGCTTGTAAATCACTGTATAGGTCGTTGTTATCTTGCTCTATAGCTGGCTTTATTAACGTTAAAGTACGAATTACTTCGTCAAGGTAATAAGCTTGCTCATTTTTTACAATATCTAAGGTGTTTGTCGTCTTAACCGTGAGCATATCGGTACTGTTACTCACCACAGACATAAAGTTGTTTTCTAAGTTATTGGCGGCTTGGTAAGCGCGTGGGTGATTTTGCTCAAAGTTAGTAATATCTGTGATATCAAGCACGACTGAATTGGCATCTTCAGCTGCAATCTCAATTGTTTCAAGCTGTGCTGTGAGGGTTTTATTAAGTGCTAGTTGTTTATCTTTATCAGCTAATAGGTTTTCGACCGTACCTAAAAAGCTTAAGTAGGTTTTTTCTACAGCTTGGCTTTTTTGACTCAGTGATGCATCGTTTTTTACAACACGTTGAAGGTCGGCGTGCAGCGAGTTGAATTTGTCTTTTTGCTCAAGTACTTTTTGTTTTATAGGGGTGAGCTGTGCGCTTGAGGTGGTATAAAAACTAGCTTGGGCTGCTTTACTCATTAAAATAAATTCAGCTTGTAGTTCTGAGCTTTTATTAAGCGCGGGCAGTGATAACTGGTTTACCTGCTGGGTAGAGCGGTCAATGCTCGCAATTTTTATTAAAGAGTTACCACCAATGATTATGAGTAATAAGGTGATAAATATAAAACCACACCAAATTCGTTGGCTTACTGTCAGATTCATATGGATTTCCAATTAAAGTACTTCAATCACATCTTATCGGCTTTTTAACCAATAAGTTAAGCAATTAATATCTATTAATTTAAATTTAACATATGTGCTGGGGTTTTACAGTTTATTTAGATAAAAGCGTCGGCTTTTCTACTATTTTTTGCTTAGTTTGCAAGTTCATCATCGTTAAAGCACCGCCCCATACGCATCCGGTATCGAGCGCATGTATGTGATTGAGCTGAGTAACCCCTTCAAGAGCGGCCCAATGGCCAAATATAAGGTTGTTTTCTAATGCTTTTATATTAGGGTGAGTGAACCAGGCTGTTAACGTTTTATTATCGCTAATTGCGCCTTTCGCACTAAGCTCTAACGTGTTGTTGCTGGTTAAAAAGCGCATGCGGGTAAAGTAGTTAACAATGTACCTAAACTTATCAAATTCGTTTAAATCGTCATGCCATATCGCGGGGTGGGGCTGATACATTTTTTCAAAAAAGTGCTTAGCATTAGCCGATTGATAACAACTCTGAGCAAACTGTGCGTGTTTAAGTGCGCTTTCTATAGACCAATTAGGGTTAAGCCCTGCATGCGATATAAAGCTGCGGTGCTGTGCTAAATAAATAGCAAGCGGCTGAGTTTGCAAATAGGCTATATAGTGATGAAGCTTTTTACTATCAAAAATAGCACCGAGTTTATCTTTGGGGTTGATTGGCTTATTAAGATAGTGACAGGCAACCATGTGTAAATCATGATTGCCTAAAGTAACACTCATGCTGTCTTGATGGCGATAAATATAATCTAGGCAGGCCAGAGAGTCCGGCCCACGTGCGACGATATCGCCCACTAAATAAAGGTGATCTTTGCTTGGGTTAAAGTCAACCCGTTTGAGCAAGCGGCTAAACTCTTTAAAGCAGCCTTGTAAATCACCAATTGCGTAATCAGCCATGGCGCTTTTTACTAATGTAAAATGTTAGGGCACGCTAAACGAAATACGCTTATAGGTGCTTCAAACTCAGAGCCAAACTCATTGCGCAGTGTGTAGTGTCCCTGCATGGTGCCAACAGGGGTGTCTAATATTGCGCCACTGGTGTATTTGTAAGTTTCGCCTGGGCCTATAACGGGGGTTTCGCCCACAACGCCTTCGCCCTCTACTTCAACTTCTTTACCATTGGCATCGGTGATCAACCAATAACGGCTTAAAAGTGTAGCGCTGCAAAGACTGTGGTTTTTAATTGTCACTGAGTAGGCAAAAACGTACTTTTCTAGCTCAGGCTGAGATTGCCCTTCAACATAAAAAGTCTCTACAGAGACTTTTACAGGAGAGCTAATATTACTGCTTGTTGTCATAAATCCAATTAGCTATATCAATAAATTGTTGTAACGTTAGGCTTTCAGCACGCAAAGTAATATCAATACCAATGCTGGTAAGCTCATCTGCGGTGAGTAAGTTGCCTAAGCTGTTACGCAATGTTTTACGGCGTTGATTAAAGGCTTCTAAACACACGGTGTTTAAAATTTTCACGCTTTTAGCGGTACGTTGCTCGGCTTTTTTAGGGATCAGACGAATAACCGCAGAGTCTACTTTAGGTGCTGGTTTAAAACATTCTGGCGGTACTTCAACCACGGGCATTGCGTGGCAGTAGTATTGCGTCATCACACTTAAGCGGCCAAAGGTTTTGCTGCCTGGGCCTGCAACCATACGTTTTACTACTTCTTTTTGCAGCATAAAGTGCATGTGCTCAATATGATCAGCAAACTCAAAAAGATGAAACAGTAATGGCGTAGAAATATTGTAAGGCAGGTTACCAAACACTTTTAATTTTTTGTCATCGCGTACAAGGCTTGCAAAGTCAAACTTCATTGCATCGCCTTGGTTTACGTTTAATTTAGGACCTAAAAAAGGGTGCTCAATTAAACGCTGAGCTAAGTCTTTATCTAGCTCAACAACAGTAAGTTGGCCGCTTAAATCGGCAACAGGCTCGGTAATTGCGCCTAAACCTGGGCCAATCTCTACTAGGTTGTCTTGTGGTTTAGGATCGATTGCAGTCACTATTTTATCAATGATAGATTCATCAAATAAAAAGTTTTGCCCAAAACGTTTACGGGCGCGGTGTCCTAAATGTACTTTATCGGTCATTGATTCTGTGCTTTTTCATGGGCGAGCTTAATTGCTTCGCGGATCGCTAATTCAAAACTGCCAACTTCAGCGTCACCGGTGCCTGCTAAATCAAGCGCAGTACCGTGATCAACCGAAGTGCGGATAAATGGTAAACCTAAGGTTATATTTACCGAGTTACCAAATCCCTTGTATTTTAGCACAGGTAAACCCTGATCGTGATACATAGCAAGCACGGCATCGGCTTGAGAGAGGTATTTATCCTGAAATAGGGTATCGGCAGGAAGCGGACCAATTAAATTCATGCCTTGGCTGTTTAAGAGCTCAAGCGTAGGTGAAATTGTTTCTATTTCTTCAGTGCCTAAATGACCGTCTTCGCCGGCATGGGGGTTTAATCCACACACTAAAATTTTTGGTTGCTCAATACCAAACTTAGTTTGTAAGTCGTGGTTTAAAATACTAATAACTTTGGTTAAGCGCTCTTGTGTAATTGCACGCGATACATAAGCCAGTGGTATATGCGTTGTTACTAGGGCAACACGCAAGCCTTCAGTTGCTAGCATCATTACGACATCAGAGGTGCCCGATTGCTGAGCAAAGTACTCCGTGTGGCCACTAAAGGAAATACCGGCTTTATTAATAATCCCTTTGTGAACAGGGCCCGTGACAACGGCATCAAAGGTACCGTCCATATTTTTTTCGCTGGCAATACGTAAGGTATCAAGCACGTATTGGCCGTTTAAGTCGTCTAGTTCACCTAGCTTAACGTCAGTGCCTAAATCTACTTGGTGAATATAAATGCTACCTGCAGGCGCTTTAGCTGCAGGGGCATTTTCATCAAAATCAATTAGCTCAATATTAAGGCCCAAGTGTTGAGCGCGTTCTTTTAATAACTGTTTGTCGGCGATAGCGACCAGTTGAGCTTGCCATGGTTGCTGAGCTAATTGCAGCAGCAAGTCAGGGCCAATCCCCGCAGGTTCACCCGGGGTAATTGCAATTCGTAATGTCATAATTACTCGTCTATAGGGAAAATTTCAACATGGGCTTGTTCGCGCATTTCTTGCTGCCAGTTAAAACTTTCCTCTTTAAATTTACGATTAAACAACATGCCGTGCGCACGGTTACGTTTAGCTAGCTCGGTTTTATCTGCTACACGTTTATCTAAAAGTTGTACTATGTGCCAACCAAATTGTGTTCTAAATGGTTCACTAATTTGATTTTTATCAAGTGATAACAAAGTATCTTTAAACGCCGGTACATACGTTGTAGGGTCAGTCCAATCATACTCACCGCCTTTAAGGGCTGAGCCTGGATCTTCTGAGTATTCTTTAGCAAGCTCAGCAAAGTCTGCTTTTCCTGCGCGTAAATCTTTGGCAAATCCTGCTAGCATGCTACGTGCTTTTTCTTCACTTAAAATAATTGAAGGCTTAATAAGAATATGGCGTGAGCGTACTTCTGTGGTTTCTACTAATTGGCGACCACGTACATCTTGCACCTTAATTATGTGAAAGCCAGCACCCGAGCGAAGCGGGCCAACAATAGCGCCTTTCTTTTGACCTTTTACAGCTTCGGCAAATAACGAAGGCATTTCGTTGATACCCATATAACCGAGTTGTCCGCCTTCAAGCGCTTTTGAGCCACCTGATGATGAAATAGCGATGCGTTTAAACTCTTGGCCATCGTTTAATAGCTCAATAACTTTGTCAGCACGGGTTTTCGCACTGGTGATTTCATCTGCTGTTGCATCGTTAGGAATATCAATAAGGATGTGGCCAATATCATACTCTTCAGAGTTTTGACCTTGGCTTTCCATTATTTTTAACAGGTTATCTACTTCTTGTTGGCTAATATAGATTCGACGATCTACATTGGCACGGGTAACCTGTTGGGTGGTGATTTCTTTACGAATTTCTTCGCGGTAGGCTTGAAAGCTCTCGCCAGCGGCTTCAATGGTACGACGAAGATCGGCAATGCTGCCGCCTTGATCTTTTGCCATATTTGCGAGTGTTTGGTCTAACTGGCTGTCTGAAATTTCAAGGCCCATACGTTCAGCCATTTGCATCATAAGCGTTTGGTTAACTAAACGCTCAACGGCTTGTACGCGAAGCGTTTCGTCTTTAGGAAGTTGTTGGCCTTGCTCTGCGGCTTGCTTTTTAACACGATTAATTATGGTGTCTACTTCACTTTTTAAAATTACGCCTTGGTTTACAACACCAATTACTTTGTCGATTTCCTGTGGGGCGGCAAATGCGCCATGGCATAAGCTTAAGCTTAAAATAGCTGTTGATAATAGTTTTTTTAAATTCATATTCTTTTTACTACTCTTCTAATAGTACTGCTTTAAAACAGGGCGTACTGCATTTTAGGGCTTTAAAGTATCACCTTAATTGCTCGTTTGCCTTAATTATTAAGAAAATACGGTCTACGGTAGCCAAAAATACCTTGTTGTAATAATTTTTGTGCATCGTAACGGCTCTTACTGCCAAGCCCTTTTAATACAAAGTTTAAACTAATACCTGAATCAAAAGTGGCTTGTTGCTGCCCGATAGAATGATTTAAATCGGTTTCAATCTGACGGTGACCAGTAATTTGGATTGCCCAACAGCATGACTCATACTGTAATCCGCTTAAAAATTCGATGCTTCGATTATTTTCAAGGTCCCGGTGGTAGCTTGCAATAAATTGCCACTGATCACTAATTGGGATACTTGTAAATACACCCGTTTGCTCGATTGTATTTCCTGAGACATCATTTGCATAGCGATGGTTCAATTGAACTAGCTCATTATTGTCACCTTTGTAATCGAGGGTGACATTTGACTGGATCATTTGTTTACCATCCGTGTCGTATTGCATACCCGCTGAGAGGTACCAACGGCGGTGCCAATGTAGCATTGTTTGCGCTGCAAAAAGGGCGTTGTAGTTTGTCTCTGAGTCTAAATCTTGCTCGGTAGGTTTAGCCGAGTCATTTAGGTAAAAAATTTGACCCGCGCTAAAGTTAAACACTTCTTCGTGTTTATTATCAAATAAGCGTGTTGTTGCACCTAACGTAAATTGGTTAGCTGCGGCTATACGGTCTACACCCGAAAAGCGCGTATCTCTAAATAGGCCAAAAAAGTCATCCTGTAGGCGAGTGGTGTCAAATAGGCCTATCTCAGATTGATCCTTATTAGGGGTATATAAATACTGTATTTGTGGCTCAAGAGTTTGAATGCCATCTTCAAAAAAGGTCGAGGTGTCACGTTCAAAGTTAAGCTGCGAGTACAAACGTACTTTTGGCAAGGTACGCGAAACGCTATCGCTATATTGAGTGCCCGTTAAATTACCACTTTGCTTGTAGTTAGTTTGCAATAAGCTCACTTCTGAGAGAAACGACCACGCATGCGTTGCGTAGTTAAAGCGCGCTTTTGGCTCTACGTGTACGCGGGTAGCACTGTCGATGGCAATTTCTGAAGATTCGTTGGTAAAGTGGCTTACTTCACCCGACAAACTAAAGTCAAAGTTATCAAAACGCCATGGGGCGGTTTGTGTAAAGCTAATTTGTGGAACCGCGGCATACGACTCTAAGTGATCGCCCAGTACTTCAAAGTTTTGAAATTTAATATCGGTACGCCATGTGTCACCAAGGTGAGTCACAGAGCCGGTACGATAAAGTTGGGTATCGGTTTTATTTGCGTAATTAGAGCTTAAATCGGTGATGTAGTTGTCATCACTGACGTTAGTTACATCAATATTGGCGCGCCAGTCTTCACTTAAATAGCTTTGTTGCTGCCAATGAAACATATAGCGCTCATCAAGGCTAGGCTCCGAATCATCGCTATCTAAGTATTCAATACCGACTAAGCCTTCATGTTGCTCGCTCAGGTATCTAAACTCGGTTTGCAATTGTAAGCCTTTGCGCGACATATAACGTGGTGTAATAGTGGCGTCAAAATTAGGCGCAATATTCCAATAATAAGGCGTAACAGTTTCAAGGCCGTAACGGTCGGAGCTTGAAATGCTTGGTGTTAATAAGCCCGACTTGCGTCGCTCATCCAGCGGAAACGTGAAATAAGGTAAATATAAAACGGGGGTATCAAGAATACGTAAAACGGCGTTATAGGTTTCGCCCCAGCCTTCTTCACGAGAGAGATTAATTTCGTCGGCTTCTATTTCCCACACTGGTGTATCGCTTGGGCAAGTAGTAAAGCTTGCATTCATTAACAATAAGCCAGACTCGTTGACAGTGAGTTTTTCGGCGCCACCTTTACCTTGTTGCGCTGTTAAGCTGTAATCGGCACCTAGTAGGCTTATTTCTGAATTATTTAAATCGGCATTTAAACCTGAGCTGTTTACTTGGCTTACACGGTCTTGATAAGTAATAGGGCCTGTTGCATTAAGTAAACCGCGCTGTTTATCTATAAGCGCAGTTTGTGCGGACAAACTCATATCAAGGGTGTTAATATCAACATTGCCGGTAAATTCAGCGCTTTGTGTGCCTAGGAGCTCTACATCGTCAGCTTGTATATCAACCGATCCTACCGCTAAATTTGGTAGAGGTTGCCAAGCTCTGGTTTGCATTGAAATGCCACATAAATTGTGTGCCAGTTCAGTTTCGGCAAGCGATGGTGCGCTAATTACGCCTAGCATCAATATGCCCCAGGTTTTGCTCATTTATCGACCTTAATGCTCTTTGGTTTATTATAAGCTAGACATAATAAAGGAAAACAATGGCAAATACAGTAATTGACCTATAAAAATAGACATCTTATATAATGACACGCTTTGATAATTTACAACTATTTATAAATACGTACTTTGATGCTAAACTACACTCCTTAGTAGCCATTACTGGGGATGCCAGCTTTCGCCGTTATTACCGTTTAAGCTGTGCCGGAAAAGCGTTTATTGTGATGGACTCCGACCCACAAAAAGTAAATAACGCTCCGTATATCTCTCTTAATAAAGTATTCACCGACAACGGCTTTTTATTGCCTGAAATAATTGCAAGCGATGAAGAACAAGGCTTTTTTGTGTTAAGTGACTTAGGAAATACACACTTAGCCGATAAGCTCGATGAGCCAAATAGAGATGAATATTACAAGCAATTAATCCGTTTAGCGGCAAGCTGGGCCAAAACCCCTGAATCAGCAGCTATGCAAAATTATAATAAAGAATTTATTCATCTTGAGCTGAATATTTTTAGCCAATGGCTGGTTACTGATTTTATTGGCTTAAAATTGAGTACTGAGCAACAAACGCTTTGGCAGCAAAGCTGTGAGCTATTAACGAACGCTATGCTAGCGCAGCCTACGGTCACGGTTCATCGTGATTATCACAGCCGTAATATTATGTATAGCAATGAGCAGTGGGCAATTATAGATTACCAAGATGCCGTGCGCGGGCCGCTGTGTTATGACTTAGTGTCGCTGCTACGTGATTGCTACTTTAAGTTGCCACAAGCACAGCTTAATCAGCTGCTTGAGTACGGCTATGAAGAATTTACAGCGCAAAAATTAATAACAGATACTTCTTTTGAGCAGTTTAAACAGTGGTTTGATTTAACGGGTATTCAGCGCCATTTAAAGGCAGCGGGAATATTTTGCCGGCTCTATTTACGCGATGGTAAAACCGGCTACCTTGATAATATTTTACCGACGTTGGATTACATTGTTGATGTTGCTAAAACCTATCCAGAGCTTGCAGCCTTAAGTGAGTGGGTAAGTAGCGCTGTAATACCGCAGGTAACACTAAAATTAGCTAAGGAGCGCACATGAAAGCCATGATTTTAGCAGCCGGGCGCGGCCAGCGAATGATGCCGCTTACACAAGCTATGCCTAAACCTATGCTAAAAGTGGCGGGTAAACCGCTGATTGAGCACCATATTAATAACCTTAAAGCCGCTGGCATTACTAACATTGTTATAAACCTAGCTTGGCAAGGGGATAAAATAAAAAGCTATTTTAAAAATGGTGCTGAGTTTGGTGTGCGCATTGTATATAGCCAAGAGGCTGAGGGCGGCCTTGAAACCGCAGGCGGAATTATTCAGGCGCTGCCATTACTAGGTGAGCAATTTATTGTAATTAATGGCGATGTATACACAGATTACGATGTGAATGCGCTTACACAATTGCACCTGCAAGACGGCGAGGCCCACATAGTGTTAGTAGAAAATCCACCGCATAACGAAAAAGGGGATTTTGCGTTAAGTCACTTATCGGCTGAGAGTCAAAAGTATACATTTTCGGGAATTAGCCGTTACCACGCTAATTTTTTTAAAGGTTTAGAGCCTGGCATACGCCCGCTTGGGCCAATATTGCGAGAAAAGCTCGCCCAACAAGTTATCTCAACTGAGCTTTATATTGGTCAGTGGGACGATATCGGCACACCACAGCGACTCGCGCAGCTCAACGAGCGCATACAAAACATACTTTAATAGAGGCAGTTAATTAGATGTGGGGAAAAATACTCGGTTTTTGTTTTGGCTTTATGTTTGGCAAAATTTTTGGTGCCATTTTAGGTTTATACCTCGGCCATTTATTTGATAAAAGCTTAAAAAACGATTTTGATAAAGCCGGCGGCTTTTCAGGTTTGTTTAAAGGTGATGATGTAAACGAGCGCCAAGCGTTGTTTTTTTCGAGCTGCTTTGCGGTTATGGGGCATATTGCAAAGTCGAACGGTCGCGTAAGCGAGGTGCATATAAAAGCGGCAAGTATGTTTATGGATGAAATGGGGCTAAAGGGCGATGAGCGCCGCGAAGCTCAGCATGCATTTCAATCAGGTAAAGACAGCGACTTTTCGATTAAAGAAACAGTACACGACTTTAAAGAACGCTTTGCAAAACGTTACGACTTACTGCAACTGTTTTTAGAAATTCAAATTCAAATGGCGTTTTCTGATGGCGTGCTCGCAGAGCAAGAAAAACAGCTGTTACAAGAGGTAAGTAAGCAATTAGGTATTTCTAAAACTCATTTTGCTTTTATTCTTAAGCGTTACCAAGCTGAATTTAGTTTTAGACAGCAGCAGCAACAGTATAGACAACAGCAGCAAGGTCAAAGTAGCAGTTACCGTGAAGGCTCTGGTCATCATGTGCCCCCTAATAACAGCATGAACCGCTCACAGGCCTTGGCTTTATTAGGGTTAAGTAGTGACGCGACGCAACGAGATATTAAAGTAGCGTATCGTAAATTAATGGCGCAGCATCACCCTGATAAATTAGTATCTCAAGGGCTGCCTAAACACATGATGGAAGTAGCAGTTAAAAAAAGCCAAGATATTCAAGCGGCTTACGAGTATTTAAAAAAGGCGGCGTAAAAAACCGTCTATCACTTTAGTTAACCGTGCATGCTGCTCTGGCGCATGGCGCAGGCCAAAGAGTTGGCGCTGGCGGTAATCAAATTTAGCATTTCGATTTACCCAGCGCTGGCGGTTTTTAAGGCTCATAAGTATATCGGTATTGTCATTTGCATAGTAAATATCAAGCAAGGCGGGGGTCACCAGCGATGTGGTTTGCGCTAAACCTTTATTGCGCTGTGTATTAGGTAAATAACTACTTAAGCTTATAAACGCATCTATTCGCGAGTCTGGAAAATCTGCATAGTATTCTAGGAGTACCCCCGCACTGGTACCTTGTGCTATGACGACAATATTATTTGGCTCGCTCATCGCGTTTTGATAGAGCGCCTCATAACGCATTATTAAATTAGTTTTATAATGACTTAGTACCTCGTTACTCACCAAATCAATGGCATTAACAAAGTGTGGCTCTTGAGCCGTTGTAACAGCACCGTCGCTGTTACTTTGCGCCGTTTTTGTTGGCTCTTCATTTTGCGCTTGCGTACTTGATTGCGTGCTTGATTGGGTATCTGCTTGTGAAGCCATGTTACTTGCTTGCCAATCTATATCGGGTACTGTCATGGCATAGGTTGTGTAACCTAAATTAGTAAGCTCTTTTCGCAGGTAACTCATGCCAGCATTGCTAGTGGGGGTAGAATTCCAATCGGGGATGAGTAATACAATACCTCTAAAATCGCGGCTCATGTATTCGCTATACAAACTTAAAAATTCTGTATCACCAGCAAGTATGGGTTTAACTTCATCATTGGGTAGTAGACGTTTTATATCGCTATTTTCGATACTTGATAAAGAAGGTGGGGCTATATGCTCTGCAGCACTGGCGTATGCGCTTAAGCATAACGCAGAGCAACAACATACACTTTGTAGCGTTTTTTTGATTAGCTGCGCAGATATCATAGTAAGCCCAAAACGTGAGTAATAACTAAGTATCGGCGCGCTAAGGTAAAAGTTTAGTACTAACTTTGTGGGCTTTACCTATTAAAAGTCGGGCTCTACCTCAAAGGTCAGTACTTGCTCGGTCACGGGGTGTTTTAGTTGCAACATTTGCGCATGTAGTTGTAAACGTGGTGCCGCGGCTAGGGCCTCTTTATGGGCATAAAGTCTATCGCCCAGTATTGGGTGGCCAAGGCTTAGCATGTGCACGCGTAATTGGTGCGAGCGCCCCGTAATTGGCGTGAGCTCTACACGTGTTGCGCCCTCTTCTCGTGTAAGTATTTTAAAGTGGGTTAGCGAGGGCTTACCGTTTTCATAATCAACCATTTGCTTAGGGCGATTAGGCCAATCACAGATAAGTGGCAAATCAACCGATCCGGTATCTTGCTCAAGTTGGCCGTAAACACGTGCAATATAGCGTTTTGCAGTTTCACGTTCTTGAAACTGCATACTTAAATGCCTATGAGCTGCCTTATTCATAGCAAGGCAAAGTATGCCCGAGGTTGCCATATCTAGGCGGTGCACTATTTTAGCTGTAGGAAAAACACGGTTAACGCGATTAATTAAGCTATCGGCATGTTTTGGATCTTTACCTGGGACGGTTAAAAGTTCGCTGGGTTTATTAACGATGAGCAAGTCGTCATCTTGGTGCAGTATTGTTAAATACGGACTCATTGGGGGATTGTAATTAACTAACACGGCCGACCTCAGTAATTTTGCAGGGCGCTATTTTAGGGGAGCGAGAGCAAAGGCTCAAGGAAAAGATAAAAGTTTAATTGCGTATTTTTCAGGCTGGAGTAAAACTGCACCAGCTTAAAGTCATAGGAACACATTATGGCAAGGCAAAGTATTTCACTTACTGAACAGAATGATTTATGGCTTCGTAATTACGTTGAAAACGTGGGGGATTACACAAATAAAAGTGAATCGGTGAATGATTTAATTCGCCGTGCAAGAAGAGCAGAAGCGATAAATGGTAAGCTTGCTAACTCAGAAAAAAGCGGTTTTAGTGAACAATCGGCGTGCCGTTTGTGGCTCAGACAGCATTTATTACAGAGTTACAGAAATAGGTATTGAGATAATGGCTATATTAGGTGGCCAAGATACTGGTGAGTAATTGTAGAGGTGAATGTAAAAAGCACGGCCTGTAAACCGTGCTTTTTGAAGTGTAGTTTAGTTAAATATTGATCTAACTAACGGCTGATAGCTATAAACTAAACGCTCAAAAACCCTTTAGTGTGAAACTACGATTAAGCGTATCGCATCAAGTTTTAACTGGGCTTTTTCTATATGCGTTGTCAGCTCGCTGCGCTGCTTATCGAAGAAGGTAATTTCTTCTTGGCGAATATTAGGGTTAATTTGCTTAAGCGCTT
>JGI12218J13221_1000003_pt1:0-42500 | contig 43677 bp, 35 predicted proteins | sample DeeseametaMP0203_FD_13221 | JGI IMG/M metagenome (IMG submission 13221) | reverse complement strand
TACCAGAAGCTCATGTTGAAGCTCCTACTATTGGTTCAGTAATACTGGCTGCTTTACTTTTAAAATTAGGGACCTATGGTATTTTACGCTTTTTATTACATTTATTTCCTGAAGCTACATTGTATTTTAGTCCTTTGATTAATGTCTTTGCTTTGATTAGTATTGTATTTACAAGTTTAACTGCAATACGTCAAATTGATTTAAAAAAAATTATTGCTTATTCTTCTATTGGACATATGAATGTTGTATTATTAGGAATGCTTATTCCTTCTGTAGAAAGCTTAGAAGGGACTATCTTTCAAATGTTAAGCCATGGTATTATTGCAGGAGCACTTTTTTTTATTGTGGGGGCATTTTACCAACGATATAAAGTACGCTCTTTAGAATATTTTGGAGGTTTTATGATAACCGCTCCTTTATTAGCAACTTTTTTTTTAATTTTTTCGATGGCAAATATTAGTTTTCCAGGAACAAGTAGTTTTATTGGAGAGTTTATGATTTGTTTCGGATTATTTGAGTATAATAGTTTTGCTGTTATTATAGCTTCTATTAATATGGTTACAGGAGCTGCATATACTTTATGAGCTTTAAATCGTGTTAATTTTGGAAATTTAAAATCTCAGTATATTTTAAGTTATGGAGATGTTAATCGTTTAGAATTTTATATTTTTTGTTTATTAGTTACTTTAATGATTTTAATGGGTATTTTTCCTAATTTTATTTTAGGAATTTTACATAGTGTTTCTCATTTTTTAGCTTTTACTTTTTAATTAAATTATGTTATCTAAATCTTACGAAACTAAATGATTAAATAAAATTACTCGTAAAAATTTAAATAGGTTTTATGACCATTATATTTTAGGTCAAAATATCTTATTAAATGATCTTATTACTTTACAGAATTTAACAAATTCTACAGATGTTCAATTTTTTTTAGATAAAACACAAACAAAAAATGATAATTTTCATATAGGTTCAGATTTTGTAGGACCTCAATCATATACTCAATTATTAGAATATAACAGTTTTTTATTTTTTGGGTTTGAACCACGTTTTGAAGCAAGTTTATTAAATATTTGTCTTGCGCGTCTTCGTGAAGATAATAATAGTGATATTTTAAATTATGGATCTGCATTTGAAAATTTTTTTAGTAATGGACATAAAGGATCAAGTTTAAAGAATATTTTAGTTTTATTAGAAGGAAGAGATTCTTTATTAAAAGAATATCGTTTTATTAAAGCAACTAAAATATTTTATGGTTCTGAATATAATTCTTTAACTCGTAATATTCAAGTATTAATGAACTTTTTAGCACAAAAATTTTATACTAAAAGTTCTTTTTTGAGTTCTAATTTAACTACTTTACATTTTTTAGAATTATTTGGAGGTTCGAGTTTTCAAAAATTTGCTGCTAAAACAAAAGAAAAATCTCTTGATAGTGTATCTTATACTCTTTCAAGTTGATTTTTAAATAGTAATGTTTCAAAAATGCCAAAAAAACATCCGAAAAATGTTATTTCAGATATTTTTGAATTAGGGCTTTATACCAATACTTCTTTTGAAAAAAATGTAGGTTTAGTTACAAAAATGCCTATTACATCTTTTTATGAAAATGAAGGTTTAAGTTTATCTATTTTTGGTAAAATTAATAAAACACGTAAAGTTTCGTCAATTTCAAATTCAAACTTATATTCAATTCAAATTTGAATTTCTCAGTTTTATTTTTTTATGTTTGAATTAACGGCTTTATTTTGAAAATGATGAATTTTTGATTTAAAACGTTCTTATAGTTTAGCAGAATTAGAAAATATCGATAAATTAGAAGTTAAAAAATTTTCACATTTATCTATTAATAATTTTGATGAATTTGGTGATTTAAAAAATGAAGATATCTTCATAAATTTAACTGATTACTTTTGTTTATTAAATTTATATAATATTAATGCACAAAGTAATATTCACCAATATAAAAAAATGAATTTTGATATTTCTTTTAATAAACAAAAATTATTAAATGGATTAAGTACTCCTCAGGTATTTAATTTTTATACTAATAATCTTATTTTAAAACATTCAACTACTATGGTAAATTTATCATATGTTTATTCTTCTAATCTTTTATTAAAATAAGAAATAGTTTACGAGCTCATAGTTCAATTGGTAGAACATATCGCTCATAACGGTAATTGTATAGGTTCGATCCCTATTGGGCTTAAACTCCGGAAAGGTGACTGAGTGGTTTAAGGTGTTAGTTTGCTAAACTAAAGTATTGTTTAAGTACCGTGGGTTCGAATCCCATCTTTTCCGAAAAAATTTTTAGATTATTTTATATGATGCGTCTAGTACAAACACAAAAACATCCGTTTCACGTTGTAGATTCTAGCCCATGACCGTTATTCACAGCATTAAGTGTTTTTTTAACTTTTTCTGGTTTAACTTTATATATGCATTTTTATTCTAAAGGAGGATTTATCCTTGCTTTAGGACTTTTTTTTGTAGTAATTTGTGCCTCTTTTTGATGACGTGATGTTGTTCGTGAGGCTACTTTTGAAGGACAACATACCTCTTTTGTTCGTAATGGTTTAAAAATGGGTATGGTTTTATTTATTATTTCTGAAGCAATGCTTTTTTTTGCTTTTTTTTGAGGATTCTTTCATGCAAGTTTAAATCCAGTACCTGAGATTGGATGTGTTTGACCTCCTAAAGGTATCGAAGCATTAAATCCATTTCATGTACCTTTTTTAAATACTCTTGTATTAGTACATTCTGGAGCAATGGTTACTTGAGCTCACTATAGTGTTTTAGCAGGAAATCGTCGTGATGCTATTTCTGCTTTAATTTTTACTATTTTATTAGCAGTTTTCTTTACTTTTTTACAAGCTTATGAATATGTAAATGCACCTTTTGGTCTTTCTGATAATGTTTATGGTTCTGTATTTTTTATGACTACAGGTTTACATGGTTTTCATGTTATTATTGGAACTCTTTTTTTAGCTGTTTGTTTAATTAGATTAATTACTCATCATTTAACAAAAAAAATTCACGTAGGATTTGAAGCAGCAATTTGATATTGACATTTTGTTGATGTTGTTTGAATCTTTGTGTTTATTTTTATTTATTGATGAGCTTTTCCAGTAGAAGTTTAATAGCTTAAAATCGTAATAAGATTTTAAAATAAGACAAAATAGCTCAGTTTGGTTAGAGCGGTGGAATCATAATCCATAGGTCGTGAGTTCGAGTCTCACTTTTGTCAGCTTTTTTTTTAGATAAATTTAATATGGCTAATTCTACTTCGATGTCTTTTTCTAGTTCATTTCGCTCATTTGTAATGCGCTGATTATTTTCTAGTAATCATAAAGACATCGGGATTTTATACTTAATTTTTGGAGCTTTTGCTGCAGTTATTGCAGTAGCACTTTCTTTATTAATCCGTATGGAATTAGCAGCACCTGGAGATCAAATTTTCCAAGGAAATTATCAATTATATAATGTAGCTATTACAGCACATGGATTAATTATGCTTTTTTTTGTAGTTTTTCCTATTTTAGGAGGAGGTTTTGGTAATTATTTTGTACCTTTAATGTTAGGGGCTCCTGACATGGCTTTTCCTCGTTTAAATAATATTAGTTTTTGACTTTTTCCTCCTGCTATTGCTTTTTTATTATTATCTTCATTAGTAGAGTCTGGAGCAGGTACTGGATGAACTGTATATCCTCCTTTATCTTCTATTCAAGGACATTCTGGACCTTCTGTAGATTTAGCAATTTTTAGTTTACATGTTTCTGGAGCTTCTTCTGTTATTGGATCTATTAACTTTATTGTTACTATTTTTAATATGAGAGCACCTGGAATGTTTATGCATAAAATTCCTTTATTTGCATGAGCTGTATTAATTACTGCATTTTTACTTGTAATTTCTTTACCTGTAGTTGCAGGAGCTATTACAATGCTTTTAACTGATCGTAATTTTAATACTACTTTCTTTGATCCAGCTGGAGGAGGAGATCCTATTTTATATCAACATTTATTTTGATTTTTTGGGCATCCTGAAGTATATATTTTAGTACTTCCAGCTTTTGGGGTTATTAGTCAAATTTTATCTAGAAATGCTCGTAAACCTATTTTTGGATATTTAGGAATGGTTTATGCTATTATTTCTATTGGAATCTTAGGATTCTTAGTATGAGCTCACCACATGTATACTGTAGGTTTAGATGTGGATACTCGTGCTTATTTTACTGCAGCTACTATGATTATTGGAGTACCTACAGGAATTAAAATTTTCAGTTGAATTGCTACTATTTGAGGAGGTTCTTTAGATTTAAATAAAACTTCTTCTTTATGAGCACTTGGATTTTTAATTTTATTCTCATTAGGAGGTATTACAGGAATCGCTTTAGCAAATGCAGGTTTAGATATTGCATTCCATGATACTTATTACGTTGTAGGACATTTCCATTATGTGCTTTCTATGGGAGCAGTTTTTGGAATTTTCGGAGGTTTTTATTTTTGATTTGAAAAAATTTTTGGATTAAGTTATCCTGAAATTTTTGGAAAAATTCATTTTTGACTTACCTTCTTAGGAGTTAATATTACTTTTTTCCCTATGCATTTCTTAGGACTTGCAGGAATGCCTAGACGTATTCCAGATTATCCTGATGCATATGCTGGATGAAACTTTATTGCTTCTGTAGGTTCTTATATTTCTATTATTGCATTTTTATTATTCTTCGTTCAAACTTATTTAGTTTTCTTTAGTAAACCTGAAGATCAAGCTTTTGGTATTGAAGAAGCAAAAAAAAATGCGTCTGTAGAAAAAATATTAGTTTAATTCTTTAGATATTTTAAATATTGTTTAGGTTCCTTCGTCTAATGGTAGGACATTACCTTTTCACGGTAAGAATATGAGTTCAATTCTCATAGGAATCAGATTTAACAAATATAGATTAATTGGTAAATCAGCTGCCTTCCAAGCAGTAGTTATGGGTTCGATTCCCATTATTTGTATTCATGGATAAATGGCTGAGTGGTTTAAGGTGTTAGTTTTGAAAACTAGCGTGTTGTTAAGGCACCGTAGGTTCGAATCCTACTTTATCCGTTATGTTTTCAAATTCTTATTTTGATCTTGGAATGGCAAAAGCTTGACAATTCGGATTTCAAATCCCAGCTTCTCCTGTGATGGAAGGTATAGTTAACTTTCATCATGATTTATTTTTTTTTTTAGTAGTAATCATAGGTTTTGTAGCTTATGTTTTATGAAGAAGTATCGTTCTTTTTAATAGCGATGCTAATAAAGTTCCTTATGTAGTAACTCATGCAGCTGCATTAGAAATTATTTGAACTATTTTACCTGCGGTAATTTTAGTTCTTATTGCAATTCCTTCATTTTCTTTATTATATTCGATGGATGAGATTGTAGAGCCTTTATTAACTATTAAAGTTATAGGACATCAATGATATTGATCTTATGAGTTCGTAAATCCTTATTATTTATATAAAGATATGTTAAAATTACATGGTTTAAGTGATTTATCAAAACAGTTTTTTTCTGATGATAGTGGTTCTGTTATTACTTATGATAGTTATATGATTTCAAATGATGATGCTGTTTCTCGTGAACAACGTTTATTAGAAGTAGATAATAAACTTTATTTACCAGTAGAAACTAACGTACGTCTTTTAGTTACTTCTGCAGATGTAATCCATTCTTGAGCAGTTCCTTCTTTAGGGGTAAAAATTGATGCTTGTCCAGGACGTTTAAATCAAACTTCTGTTTTTGTAAAACGCCCAGGAATTTTTTATGGACAATGTTCTGAAATTTGTGGAGTAAATCACGGATTTATGCCTATTGTAGTTTTTGGTTTAGATTTATTAGGAGATGGTACTTCTTTAGATAGTATTAAAACTGAAGGTGTTTCTTCACTTTATTTTTTTTTTCTTAAAAAAAAATATGATTAATTTTTAGATTTTTTATATGTTTAATTTATTTATTATTATCTTTATTACAAGTTTAATTTTAGGTTCTTTAAGTTTATTAGTTTTAATGTTAAATACTATACATTCTTTATTACTTTTATTAGAATTATTTATTATAGGTTCTTTACTATTATTTTTTTTTAAAGTAGAATTTTTAGGATTAATTTTTTTGATGATATATTTAGGAGCAATTCTTGTTCTTTTTCTTTTTGTAGTAATGATGCTTGATATAAAAACAACTGCAGTTCAAAATGATGATTTAAACCAATTTATATTTAAAGGTTTAGGGTTATTTTTTTTTATTCCGGTATTTGTTTGATGAATCTTTGGAGATGTTATTTTTTTATCAGCAATGTGACAGTCGTTTGTACAAACTGCAGTTCATTGATCTTTTTCATTATCTATTCTTGACTTTTTTCAATTAATAAATTTTTCATCAAATTTAGAAGTTGTAGGTTGATATATTTTTGATTTTCAACCGATTTTATTTTTGTTATGTGGTGTTATTTTATATATTGCAATGATAGGAGCTATTGTAGTTTCAGTAGATAGTCAAATGAATAGTAACCAAAAAATACAAAATGCATTAGTACAGGGGATGCGTCGTGGAAATATTATTTCTTATATGACTTCTCATGTAGATCAGCGTCATTGAAAAATGATTCCTAAATTACATTGAAGTCCAAATATTGTTCATTACCCAAAACCAAAAGATTTCTTTTGAACATGATTAGGAAAAAATACATTTTAAAAAATTTTTAATAGTTTAAAATAAGGGTGGTTAGCTCAATTGGTAGAGCATTTCATTTACACTGAAAGGGTTACAAGTTCGAGTCTTGTACCGCTCAAAATAATATTATTATTTAAATATGTTTGGATGATTTAGTATCTCTGATATTTGTATTTTTATAAGTTTATGTTTCATTTTTTTAGCTTTAATAGGTTTGTTGATTAACCGTTTAAATATTCTTATTAGTTTAATTTGTATTGAATTAATGTTTTACGGTGTTAATATTTCGTTAATTATTTTTAGTTCTATATTAGACGATCAGTTTGGAAGTTCTGCAACACTTTTTATAGTAACAGTAGCTGCTTCTGAATCTGCAATTGCATTAGCATTGCTTGTACGTTTTTTTAGAGGTTTTAGTGATATTTTTTTAGAAGATTTTTAATAATATGTTACAACGCGGTTCTGTAGTAGAAATTGTAGATAATTCAGGAGCACGTGTTGGTAAATGTATTTGTGTTCTAGAAGGATTCTTTAATAAAACTGCCGTAGTAGGTTCTTTAATAGTACTTTCTATTCGTGGTATTCGATCAGGTAGTCGTCGAGTAAAAGCAGGACAAGTATCTTTAGCTGTAATTGTTCGTACGAAAGCTTGAACTAAATTTAAAGACGGAAGTCAGTCACGTTTTCAACGAAATTGTGCTGTTTTATTAACTAGAAAAAAACAAATTTTAGGGACTAAAGTTTTTGGTCCGGTATCGCGACAATTAAGAAAAAAAAAATATTTACGTATTTTATTAGCTTCTGGTTCTAATTTTTTTTAATAATTATGAAAAATCTTTCTTTAATTACTAAAGATTTATATTATATAAGTACTTTCAATAAAAAATATTATAATTCTCAAAAAAAAGAAATTAGTTTTCAAATTAGTTGTCCGTTAATACAAACAGGTTTTCATAAAAAAAATTATTTTAATTTTATTTATTTTTTATTTTTTGTTTCTAATATTAAACCAAAATTACGTATAGCAAAAACTAGTAATGCTCTTTTAAAAGTACGTAAAGGTGCTTTAATTGAAACTTTTTTTTCTTTACAAAATTTTCAAGAATTAAAAACTTTATTTTTTTTTTTAGATTTTAATTCTTATATTAAAGATTTTAAAACTTCAATATATAAAAATTCTTCAATGAATAACTCTTGAAAATTAAAATTAGTTATTGAATCAAAAAATTTACATTTTCTTCAATTATTATTAGGACAGTCTTTTTTTTTTCATTTAGTGTTTAAGTTTCCTCACTTATGTAAAAAAAAACAACTTTTTTTAATATCAACTTTATAAGTTATGAATTTTTTATTATTAGAAAAAACAGTAAAATTTAAATATTTAAGACATTTTTTTAAAAAAGCAAATAATTCATTAGCTCTTTATTTAGTATTAAATCAAAGAAAAAATTTATCTTTATTAAAAACTAAATATAATTTAATGACAATGCAAGTACCTAACCTTTTTTTGAATTTATTATTAGATAAAAAAAGTAAATTAAAATGAAAGTGATTATCTATTTTACAAGGGATTATTTATCTTTGTGTAAGTTTTGATTATAATTTTAATATTTTAAATTTAAAAAGTTTAGTAAATAGCAAAAAAGATTTTTTTATTTTAGGAGGATTTTATCGTAATTTATTTTTATCTTGAGAATCATGAAAATGGTTTTTAGATAAAATGTCATTATTAGGAGCTTCTTCTCAAAAAGAATTACGTTTTGCTTCGTTAAGTAGTTTTTTATTTAAAGTTATTTACTTTTTATCATTTTTTATTTTGATGAATTTATTATACGTTAAATTATTATTTAAACAAATAGAAAATTTAGAAATTTAATTTAAAAATATATGGCAACACGTTCACAATTAATAGAGAATCAAAGAAAAAAAAAATTTAGGTCTGCAAAAAAAGCTGCTTTACAAGGAAATCCGCAAAAAAAAGGGACTATTGTAAAATTAATTGTTCGTAGTCCGAAAAAACCTAATTCGGCAAATCGTAAATTAGCTTATGTACGTTTAGTTACAGGGAAAAAAGTTTACGGTTATATTGGAGGAATGGGTAAACATGGGTTGCAGGAGCATTCAGTTGTTCTAATTCGTGGAGGACGTATTAAAGATTTACCAGGAGTAAAATATCGTTTAATTCATGGAGTTTATGATTTTCCAGGAACATCTGGAAGAAGGACTGCTCGTTCTAAATATGGAGCAAAAAGTCCTTTTGTTACTTAAATTCTATTTAAAAAAAGTTGAATTATATAAAATTTTAAAGTGAGAAAACTTGGACATTTATATTAATTATTAAATTATGTTTATTAAAAGAAAATTAAAAGAAACTGAAATTAAAGATTTTACATTAAATTTTGGTCCGCAACACCCTGCAGCACATGGTGTTTTACGCCTTATTTTAGAATTAAATGGAGAAACCATTAAAAATGCAGATCCGCATATTGGTTTATTACATAGGGGGACTGAAAAATTAATTGAAAATCGTAATTATTTACAAGCTTTACCTTATTTTGATCGTTTAGATTATGTTTCTATGATGGTACAAGAACATGCTTATTCATTAGCTGTAGAACGTTTATATGGTATAAATATTCCACAACGTGCGCAATGAATTCGAGTTTTATTTTCCGAAATTACACGTATTTTAAATCATTTATTAGCAATAGGTTGTCATTCTATGGATGTAGGGGCAATGACTCCATTACTTTGAGGTTTTGAAGAACGTGAAAAATTAATGGAGTTTTATGAACGTGTTTCTGGAGCAAGAATGCATGCAAGTTATATACGCCCAGGAGGAGTTGCACAAGATCTTCCTAGTGGATTTGTAGAAGATGTTTATAGCTTTATTTTAGATTTTTCGGTACGTTTAGATGAAATTGAAGAATTATTAACAAATAATCGTATTTGAAAACAACGTTTAGTTAATGTGGGTATTGTAACTGCAAAACAAGCAATTCAAAATGGATTTAGTGGGGTAATGCTTCGAAGTACAGGAATACCTTGAGATTTACGTCGTAGTCAACCTTATGAAATTTATGATAAAGTACCATTTCGTATTCCTGTAGGAACTCGTGGTGATTGTTATGATCGTTATTTAATACGTATGCAAGAAATGCGTCAAAGTTTACGTATTATGATGGCATGTTTAAAATATTTACCTGGAGGATCTATTAAAAGTGATGATAAAAAATTTGTACCACCTTTACGCTGAGAAATGAAAAATTCTATGGAATCTGTAATACATCATTTTAAATATTTTACTGAAGGGTTTAAAGTACCTGCAGGTCAAACATACGCAGCAGTTGAAGCTCCTAAAGGAGAAATGGGGGTTTTTCTTATTTCAGATGGATCTAATCAACCATTCCGCTGTAAAATTAAAGCACCTGGTTTTTTCCACTTACAAAATTTACCTGAAATGACAAAACATCATATGATTGCAGATGTTGTTACTATTATCGGAACTCAAGATATTGTATTTGGAGAAGTTGATCGTTAAAGCTGTAAGATTTTATTTAAAAAGGATAAAAATTTAAATTTTATAATTTTTGATTATTTAGTTTATACTGAAAAGTATAAACGCACCTAGTGCTATAATATTAATTGCAATAGGTTCTACAAAAATTAAAGAATAATTATTTAATAATATATATGAAATACTAAAAATTATTAAAAAACTTAAAGAAATTATTAATAAATAATGAAATAAAAAAGTAAAAGGAAGTCTATTCATACGTGTTGTAATATTATATAAAAGACGATATAAACCTTCTGGACCTAAAAATTCAATAATTCCTCTATCTACTTTTTGATAAGTTTGTTTATAACCAAAATTTAAGATATTTTGATTTATTCATTCATTATAAATTTTATCAAAAAATCATTTTTTATTTAAAAAAGTGTAAAGAATACGGAAAGTTTTATTTAATTTAATTTTTAAAAATAATGTAGTAAAATAAGTATTTAATGTATTGTAAATTAAAAAACTAGAAAATGCTCCTAAAAAAGTAAAAATTAAAGGTAATAATTTTATTAAATTATCTAAATTTTCTAATTCTAAAAAAGTATTATTGTCGTATAATCTTCCTATACTAGTTTGTCAGTAGTTAGATGCAAACCCAATAATGAGCTCATTAAAAAGATATCCTGCACAAAATCCTGCAATAGATAATATAATTAATGGAGCGTTCATTCAAAAACCACTTTCATGGCTTTTTTCAAAATAATTTTTAAACCCTAATGGTTTTTGTAAAAATGTACGTGCAAGTGAACGTACCGAATAAAAAGCTGTAATAAAAGCTCCTAAAATTCCTAAAGAAAATCCAAAAGAACTTTCTAAGGTTAAAAAAGAAGATCCTGCTTCTAAAATAGCATCTTTTGAAAAGAATCCTGTTAAAAAAGGAAATCCTATTAAAGATAAAGATCCTATTAATATTACTATAAAAGTAAAGTATAAAAAGTTTTTTAATCCACCGAATTTACGCATATCTTGTTCATCTTGTAAAGCATGAATTACAGACCCAGCTCCCATAAATAAAGCTGCTTTAAAAAAAGCATGGTTGGTTAAATGATAAAAAGCTATATCATAGTGGGAAACTCCACAAGCAAAAACCATATAACCTAATTGGCTACAAGTTGAATAAGCAATTACACGTTTTAAATCATTTTGAACTAATCCTATAGTCCCGGCAATAAAAGCTGTTAAACTTCCTAATATGGTAATAAGAATTCCAATATTAGGACTATATTCAAAAAGATAAAAAGTACGACAAATTAAAAAAACTCCTGCAGTAACCATAGTTGCTGCATGAATAAGAGCAGATACTGGTGTAGGTCCTTCCATTGCATCAGGAAGTCAAGTATGTAATCCTATTTGTGCTGATTTTCCAACAGCCCCTACAAAAAGTAATAAACTAATTAAAGAAATAGTCTCAAAAGAAAAACTTCCTATATAAGTTAAATAATGTTGCGAAAAATAGGTAGAAGAAATTTGTAATAAATCATAATCAATTGTTTTAAAAGTAGTAAAAGTTAAAAATAAACCAAGAGCAAGACCAAAATCTCCTATTCTATTTACAATCATAGCTTTTAATGCAGCTTTATTTGCTTGTAATCTATGAAATCAAAAATTAATTAATAAATAAGAACATAAACCTACTCCTTCTCAACCCATAAACATTTGTAATAAATTATTTCCTGTAACTAAGATAAGCATAAAAAAAGTAAAAAAAGAAAGGTAGCTCATAAATCGTTGAACATGTGGATCTTCTTGCATATATTCTAAAGAATATATATGTACACATGTTGAAATACTAGATACTACTATTAGCATTAAAGCTGTTAAAGAATCAAATAAAAATATTCATTTGACATCAAGTAAATTTGAGAATATTCAATAAAAACATTCTACATTAATTGTATTTTGTGATACAATTATTTCAGATAAAATATTAAGTGCAATACATGTTGTGATCAACATATTTATGATACTTAAAGTAAGGAGGTCTTTTTTATTAAAAAAAAAACTGAAAAAAATTAATGATAAAAAATTAAGTAAAGGTAAAAATAATATAAGTAAATACATAAAAATTTTGTGTTAGGTCTTTTGTAATAAAGTATATAATATAAAACTAATTATTTGTAGTTTTTCTAAATTTTTTTTATAAAGTTTAATTATTTTGTGATGTGACTTTATAAAACAAAAAAAAACCTTTTGTATAGTGATGATAATGAAATGAAAATTTCTTTAATAGAAAAACAATGGTTATTAAAAAAACCTGCTAAATCTATATTTTTAGTCTTACCATCTTTTTTTATTTTTTGTAATAAGCGTTTAAGCTTATTTCGTCTTAAACGTTCAACTCGTCGTTCTTGTAAAACAGCTATACGCTTTATACGTAGAAATCAAGGGTTTCCTGTACACGGTCAACGTACTTGTTCGAATGGAAAGACTGCAAAAAAAAAATTATGAAAAAAAATTAATTAATGTTTTTATCTAAATTAAAATATTTAAAAAAACAAAAACTAAGTAAAAATCAAAAATCAGGGCGTAATAATTCTGGTCGTATTACTGTACGTAGACGTGGAGGAGGGCATAAACGCTCTATTCGTATAATAAATTGAACAGGTGAATTAAAAAATTCTTTATTAATAGGAGTATCGTATAATCCTATTAAATCGGGGATGCTTTTTCAATTTATTAATAAAGAATCAGGAGAAATCTTTTATCAGCCTGCAACTTCAAAATTTTCGTTATTAGAAGGATTAAATTTAAATGATTCTTCTAATTCAGATCATTTTCGTGAGCCGTTAAGTAACTTTAATATTGGAGATTTTTGTAGTCATATAGGATCTTCAAAAATTAATTATATTAAAGCTTCGGGATCTGTAGGAAAAGTATTACAACGTTATACTTGAATTAAAAATTATATGTTAATTGTTTTACCTTCAGGAGAACAAAAATTATTTTTAAAAACTCAATCCGCTGTTAAAGGGGCTAATTTAGGAAATACTAAATTATTTGAAAAATTAAAAATGGCAGGACGTTCTCGTTGGTTAAGTAAACGCCCTTCTGTACGAGGAGTTGCTATGAATCCTATAGATCATCCTCATGGAGGAGGTGAAGGAAAAACTTCGGGAGGTAGACCTTCAGTAAGTAAATGAGGTCGTTTAACTAAAAATGTTAAAACTCGTAAAACAAAACGTGCACTTTGACAAATTTTTAGTCGAAAAAAAAAATAAAGTTTATGCATAAACGTTCAAACTGAAAATTTAATTACGTTCATAAAGATTTGTATCAGTTTTTTTTTTTAAATGATAAAAATGTAATTTATAAAACACAAGCTCGAAGTAGTACTATTTTACCTTTAATTATGAATATTAATGTAGGAGTACATGATGGTTATACTTTTTTTAAGTTAACCCCTAATGCTTCTATGGTAGGATATAAACTTGGAGAATTCGTACGTACTCGTCAAGCATTCCGTTATGGGAAAAAATAACTTTTAATTTATGGGAATCAAAGGACAAAAAGTTAACCCCGTAGGATGACGTGTAGGTTTCTATAGAAAATGAAAAACTTTATGATATGAAGAAAGTTGAAATTATGGTTTAATGTTAAATAAAACATTACGTATTAATGAATTAATGCAAAGTTTTTTATTATATAAGCGTTTACCCGCTTTAAATTGTAATATAATGGTTGCAAATCAAGGGACAGAAAAATTTATTATTCTAGTTTATTTTTATAATTTACGAGAAGAAGAAACATCTCAAGTAAAAAAACGTCGTAAACGATTAAAAGGAGCTTCTCGTTTTCAATCTGTTCGTATTTTATGAGATTTTGAAAAAAAATATACTCGTATAAAAAAACAAAAACGTTTAAAAATTTTTTCTGCATTAAATTCTGCAAAAAATGAAATTTTATTTAATAAAAATTTATTAAAAGATGAAAAAGTAGTTGCAAAAAGAGTTACTTATAAAGCATTATATTTTCGTACTTTTTCTAGAAGAAAATTACGTCCATTAAAAAAATATACTATTTTATCTAATACTTTTTTAAAAGATTCATCAAAAATGTTACATCAATTTTTTTTTGAAAAAAAAAAAGAACAATTATTTTTTTTTGAAAATTATTTTTTATATTTTTTTCAAAAAAAAATAAATAGTTTTGATACTTCAATGATTACTTATTTAAAAAATTATTGATTATTATTTTTAGAATCTCCTCTATTAGCTTCTTTTTTAGCTTTAAAACATGATGAAGAATTTATTCCTGATTTTCAGCGAGCAAATACTTTAAATGAATATGATATGACATTATTTTTTTATAATAGTTTATCAATAAGTCAAGGATTAAATATGGCAGCGTTAATGAAAATTAAACAACAAAAAGAAAATATTAAAGTACTTCCAGTATTTAATGTACAAAACGTTTTACCAAAAAAAAAATTAACTTTAAAAGCTAATTATTTTCTTAAACGTTTAACAGATTTAAGTTTAATTTTACAAAAAAAGAAAGCAAAAAAAACTGCAGCAGAAATTGCTGAGGAAAATAATAAAAAAAATTGACGTTTACGTCGTGAATTAAGTTTACATCAAAAATTGATAGGGATTCGTGAATTAGCCATTCAGCGTAAATTTGTACGTTTAAAAATGCTTCCGTATAAGCAAGTATGAATGACACACTTTAATCCTGTAGTTTTTAAATTTAATAGATTATCATTGCCTACTTTAGCAGATGCTCATTTTAGATCAAAAATTTTACGTTTATATTTAGAAAAAATTAGTTATCATATTTATTATTCTTTTCCTTATATTACTTTAGAAGGTATTAGAAAATCTATAGAACTTTCAAAAAAACGTCGCGCTGAAGCAAAAAAGAAAAAAAAAGAAGATCTTCCATTAAAAAATGTTATTTTACAAAATTTTGGTAAAGATTTACATAATAAAATTCATTTAAGTAATAAAAAATGATTTTTTTCTTTACAGCATTTACATAATTCTTTACAATTTATTTTACAATCTAAAGTGGATATTTTTTTTATTAATACTCATAGTTTATTAAGATATAAAACAAGATTAATCCCTTTAGATGTTAAAGGTTCTATTCGTAAATTAGGGGCTGAGTATTTATGACGCCATACTAAATTACAAAAAATTAATACAAATCGTCAATATCAAAAAGTCTTAAAAAATCCTTTTTTAATTGAACGTAGAGGAAAACGCAAAGGACCTTTTTTACGTGATTTTGTTTTATTAATTCTTATTGCTTTACTTACCCGAAATTTTAAAGTTTTATTAAAATTTATTAATTATCAAACTAAAAATATGTCTAAAACTAAAAGACAAATTCCTTTTATACGCTTTTTAATGCGTTTAATAACAAATTTAGCCGGAAGTGTAGTTCGTGTTAAAGGACTTAGAATTCAATTTAAAGGGCGTTTTGATCGTTGAAATAGAACAAAATCATTAGTTTTTACTAGTGGAAATATTCCTTTACAGCGTAAAGATGCTGATATAGAATATGGATCATCTCATGGTCTTGTAAAAAAAGGAGTTTATGGTATTCGACTTTGAGTTTGATACGGTCGTTATTATCATAAATCTTATAAAAATTTATTTATAAGTTATTGATATTTTAAACGTAACTAAATTATGAAACATTTTCCACCAAGAAAAAAATATAAAAAAAATTTTTCTAAACATTTAAGTTTTCGTAAAACAACACAAAATAATGGTTTAGTTTATGGAAATATTGGTTTACAAGTTGCTGAATACGGAAAAATTTCTCATTTACGCTTGAACGCTTTAAAAAAAATTTTAACTTTTTCATTACAACGTAAAGGTAAAATTTGATTACGTGTGTATCCTATGATACCTAAAACAAAAAAGCCTCTTGAAGTACGTATGGGGAAAGGAAAAGGAAATCTTAATTATTGAGAAACTACTATTTTCCCAGGAGAAGTTTTATTTGAATTAACAACTGTTGATTCTAAAATTGCTATAAATGGACTAAAACAAGTAATGAAACGTTTAGGTCTTAAATCTCGTATTATATATAAATATGATCAACTCTAATATTATTTTAACAAAACACCAATATACTACATTATTACCACAAAAATCATTTTTTGTACAAAAATTATTAAATAAAAAAAAAAATTCAATTATAAAATCTCAGTTAAATAAAGCTGAATTTATTTATTCAAAATCAAAAAAGGATAGATTTAAAGAAATTTCAAAATTAACTTCTGTTAAATCTTTAAAGCCTTCTATTACAAATAAATATTTTAAAATTAAATTATTTGGGTATAAAAGATTAGTAAAATCTTTTCTTATTAAAAAAGGAAAATCAAAAAAATTTCAAACTTTTACTTATAAATCACATATGTTTTTAAATAAAAGGTATCCACAATTTAGATTAAAAACTCATATTGAAATTTTTTTTAATCGTTATGCTTTTCCTAAGATTGCAATTGAAAAATATCCTATTTTTCGTAAACGTCGTAGTAAGCGTCCTTACCATACTTATAAGTTATTAAGAACTCATGTAGAACAAAAATATATTTTTAATTTTTTTAAAGATCATTTACGTCAAAAACTTCAACGTAATCTTGAAACAAAATTTGAGTCAATTTTTTTAACTTTAGCTTCAAAAAAAATAGATTTAAATAGTGTTCAACGAAAAAAAAATAAAAATATGGTTGAAAAATGATATCAGTTCCATCAAGGTCGTTTTCGTTTTTTAGCTAAAGAAAAAAAAATAAAAAGACAAGAATTTTTGATTAATCATAAAGATAAATTTGATAACCCTCAAAAATTAGCAAAATTAATTGATCCTCAATTTATTCGAAGAACAAAAATGACACGAAAAGAATTAAAAAGATTCCGTGAACTTCGTAAACTTGAACGTAATCGTAAATCTTATCCTGAAGTGATTAGTAAACTTTTTAAATTTAAACATCCATGAAAAAGATGTTATGAATCATCTAAAATTTTACCTGATTTTAAAACTTTTATTATTAAAAAAACTCATCATTTTTGAAATAATACCCATGTTATTCAAAGAAAAAATTTTGTACATCAAATTAAAACAAGAAAAGCTGATAAAAATAAAGTTCGTAAATTTAATTGATTATTAAAAGGCTATAATTTATATCTAAACGCTCGTAATGAATTTTCAACAGGACGTTATCGTTATAATACTCATGCTTTAGAAACTAAAGAATATTTAGAAGATATTTTTTTATCTAAACTTCCATTATTAAAAAAAAATGAAGATAAATTTTGACGTACTTTAAATAAAATGCCAAGTTTACAAGCAAATTTTTTAAAATCTCGTACAGTTTTTTATTATTCTCGAAAAAAAGAAACTACTCGCGAACATGAATGAGCTTTAAAATATGCTTTTAAACAAACAAATTTAGAGCGTAAAGTTTTTAATAATAGAAAAATAAAATCTTTAGTTAAACGTATCAAGATTCACCATGCAAATGCGGATAACGATGATTATATTAATATAAATAAAAATGTTTCATATGTAATGTCTCCTACAGAACCTTCTCATTATATAGGTATAGCTCCGTGAAGAAGTTCGCCTAGTGTTATTTTTGATTTACATATTGATCAAGAATTGCTTAAACATGAAAAAGATTGACGTACTGTAGATATTTGACGAAAAGCTTATCAAGAAACTGCTAAATTATATGATATTGCTAGACCTAAATATGCTTTCTGTGTTGCTTTTACTTTTTTTAAATGAAAAAAATTAATGTTGCAACCTTCTTCGTCTTTATTAAATATGGTTGAAAAGCAAAATTTTAAAGCATCTTCTAATTTTGATATTTTATTATCAAAAATTTTTTTATTTAATACTTCTGCTTATTTATGACATGGAGCAGTAATTTATCCTACTTTCTTTCCTACTCCTATTTCTCGTAAAATGTTACATAAAACACGTCCTCATATTATGAAAAATAGAAAACTAGAACGTCATTTACAAAGAATAACATCTTTAAATCGTGATTATATTCTTCCATATACAAAATATAGAGTTAAAGATGTCTTTACTTCAAAAAAATTTTTAAATAACTATTTAAAAAAAATAAATTATCTTTGTAATAAATATTCAAAAGTATCAAAAAGTTCTTGTTCTATAGCAACTAGTCCTTTTACTTTAAAATTAAAAAATAAAAAAAAAAATAAAATTAATAAAGGAAAAAAAAAATATCTTAGTTATTATAAGTCTAGCGAAAAACCTGTACAAACAACAAGTCGTTGAGCTGATAAAAATAGAATTTTATATGAAGATAAACAAAATTGAACTCATCAACTGTGAAAAAAAACTTTTACTAAAAATTTTATGTCTCTTTATACACTTTCTATTTCTAGCTATTTAAAAGATCCGTTATTTAGAAATTATAATTGACTTAAAAGACAACGCCAATATTATCGTCGTTTTCCGAATTTATTAAGAGGGATTTTTTTATATTATAGAGGAGGTAAAAAACGTCATTTTAAAAGAAATAAAGCAGTCATTAAAATACAAGATAAAAAAGTTTCTAAACAAGAGCCAAGCTTTGAAGAATACTTGATTTCTTCTAACTTTACTGTAGCAGAACCTTATAAATATTTAACATACTTTACAAGTACTTTTAATAAAAATCATCTTGATATTACTGCTTGACGTTTATTAGAAAAAGAGTTTTTTGCAGAGTGTTTAAAAATCAATAAAAAACCTGTGCTAAGTAATGAAAGAAAATTTCGTTTTCAAGCAATTACTGCAAAAACTGGAAGTCATTTTATTACAGCTTTAACTATAAATAAACCTTTTTGAAATTTGACAAATTTTGAAGATTTAAAAAATAAACCTCAGATTAAAAATTTTTCTGCAGGAAAATTTTCTTATACTGGTTTTATTCGTTCAAATATTTTTTTTAACGATTTTATTTATAATATTCCTTCATGTTTAAAAACAGCACTTCCTACTTATAGAAAAAAATTTCCTACTGTTTTTAAAAAAAATAATTTTGTTTTAAATTTTCAAGTAAAAAGTTGAACAAAAGAAAGTTTACATATGTTTGATAAAACTTTTCAATCGCGATTATCTTTTGGTATTAACAAATTAAATATTAGAATTAAAAGTTTACCTATTCAAAAAAAGATTACACGACGAACTGTTTTAACTTCGCCTCATGTAAATAAAAATGCTCAGCAACACTTAGACCAAATAAAATATTCAAAAATTTATTTATTAGAGTGTAATGAAGCGCCTGATTCAAAACAAGTTTTTTCATTAATTTGAAAATTAATTTTTTTAGATTTAAAAGCTAATAGTCTTGAATTAAAGTTTATTTCTTCTATTAAGAAAAATAAATAACGGGATATAGCGCAGTGGTAGCGCATTTGTTTTGGGAACAAAAGGTCGTGTGTTCGAATCGCACTATCCCGATATTCTCTAGTAGCTCAGTGGTAGAGCGGATGGCTGTTAACCATTAGGTCGTTGGTTCAAATCCAACCTGGGGAGTAATTAAAAGCATCCTTAGCTCAAAGGAAGAGCAGCAGCCTTCTAAGTTGACGGTTATAGGTTCGAATCCTATAGGATGTAACTTGGTATGAGGCAGTGGCTGAGTGGTTAAAGGCGGTAGACTGTAAATCTATTGAATAATTTCTACGTTGGTTCGAATCCAACCTTCCTCAAAAGCCCGAATAGCTCAGGGGTAGAGCAGAAGACTGAAAATCTTTGTGTCGGTGGTTCAAGTCCTCCTTTGGGCATTTTTTTTTTTTTTATGATAAATTATAATTATATTTTTACTGATATCTTATCACCTTTAAGTTTAAGTTTCAATAATTTTTATTTACTGAAAAGTATTTATTATTTCTTATTATGTACTTTATTTCCAGCTCTTTTTGTAGGTCTTTCTAGAAGTGCTGAAATTTTAGTTTATAGTCCTTTAGAAATAATACTCCCCGCTAGTGTAACATTAGCATCTTTGAGTCTTTTTCAGTTAGAAAGTCTGGTTGATATAGCATGTGCTGATTATATACAAACTCAAGAACGTTTTTTATTATTTTATCCTTTATTAAGTCATTCGTTCTCTTTACGTGTAGGTATTGTAACATTAGCTCATGATTTAGAGTGGTTATCATCACTTTGTTCCATTTTCCCTAATGCTAATTGAGCTGAAAGGGAAGCTTGAGATATGTTTGGAGTAGGATTTTTAAGTCATCCTGATCTTCGTCGTATTTTAACTGATTATGGTTTTAAAGGACATCCGTTACGAAAAGATTTCCCCTTATTAGGGTATCTGGAGGTGTCTTTTAATAATTTAGTAGAATTTGTAGAATATTTACCTGTATCTATAAGTTTATCTCCTCGTATATTCGCCGTTACAAACGAGCTCGCATTTGCGTATTGTTAATTAAATAAATTATGTTGTGAACTTTTTTTTGAGAAATAGAAATGATCTGGTTATTAGTTTTATTTATTTGTTTTAGTTTTTTTGTTGAATTAAAAAGTTCAGCAATAAGCTCTTTATGTTTAATGTTTTTTTTTTGAGTGCTTTTAGTAACTCAATTATCTTTTTCTTTAAAAGATTTTTTAGTTTTAAGTCCTGGCGAAACTTTATTATTAGATTCTTCAATAATTAATTTTTTTTTTACATTTTTATTTTTATTTGTTACTGTATATTTTTGACAAATTTTCTTTTCAAAAATGAATAAAAAAATGGAATTTGCAACTTTAATTTTTTTTATTTTAGTTTTAGGTTTACTTTTATTTAAAATGAATAATTTTTTAGAAATTTTTGTAGTAATAGAAGCTCTTAGCTTTATAGCTTATATTTTAGCAGGCTTTGAAAAAGATACAAAAATAGCATCGTCTGTAGGAATACAGTATTTAATTATTGGAAGTATTTCTTCAATTTTTTTAGCGTTATCTTTTATTTTAGTTTATAATCAATTTAGTACTACTACTTTTTTAAATTTATTACTAATTAACCTAAATTTTTTTGAAGAACAATTTTTTTCAATAGATAGTGCCTCGTTTTTTATTGAAAATAACTTAATTTTTTTCAGTATTTTTAATTTAAAAAATATTTATACTTTTATTAAAAATTATTTAATTAAAAGTTTAGCTGTAGTTTCAAGTTTTTTTATAATAAATTCTAATAGTATTAAATTAGATAATGAATTTAACTCATTTCCTAATGGAGGTAGCCCTTTTAGTGGCCAATTTAAAAATAATTTTGGTATTTCATTAGAAGACGCTACAATGATTATGGAAAAAAAAAGTGAACTTTTAGCACAAGAATATTCATCATTATTTTTTGGATGATGAAATTGAAAAACTTGAGTTCACGGGCAATTTCCAGAAAAAAATTCAGAAGCTTATAATATTTTTTGAAATCTTGTTAAAACAAAAATTAAAGATTTTGATTTTAAATTTTTTTCTGATCGTGAATATTTTTTTACTGAAGTTAAAACTTCTTATCTTGAAATTAAAGTTACAGGAGACCTTTGAATGTATGATGGTTTAGATGCTAGTATGCAAGTAGAAAAACAAGTAATTAATTTTTTTAATGATTGGTCGGCTAATCCTGGTATGCTTGACTTAGGTTACAAAGTAAAACATCATTATTCATCAGGAAATCATCCATTCACTTATAAATCTTCAGATGAGCTTGTAAATAATGTAGATTCTACCTCTTATATTCTTAATGGAAAAGATTTAGAGTCTAAAGAAGACCTTACTTCTACAGAAAAAACTAAATCTGAAAATAAAAAAAAAGATAGTGATGATGATGATGGTAGTAATGGAGGTAATTCTGGAGAGGGATCTTCTTCTAATGAAGAAACTCCATCAGCAGAAACTGAAGTAGATACCACTTCAGTAGAAGATACTGTCAATAGTATTGTAGCTGAATTATTTGATTTTAATTGAGAAGTTTTATCAAATAGTTTAGTTTTAAATTTAGAACAATGAAATTTTTCTATTTATGGGACCATTATTATTGTTTTAAGTTTTTTAATTGGTACTTTATTTTATAAAATTAAAGGAGCTCCTTTTCATATTTGAGCCCCAACTATTTATACTAGAATGCCTACAGGATCTATGGTAGTATTAGTTACTATTTTTACTTTAATTTTTAGTTTATATTTTTTTCAATTATTTTTTAAAATTTTTTATTTATATTCTAATTTCTTTAGTCAATTTTTTATTTTAGGAGGAATTTTATCTTTAATTTTTGGATTTTTAGGAGCTTTTGATCAAAAATTATTAAAAAAATTTTTTATTTATAGTTCTATAGGGCATGTAGCTTTCTTATTATTTTCATTTATTGCGCCTTATACTTTCCAAAGTGGAACTAGTTTACTTATGTATTTATTAATTTATTTAGTTTCAACTTTTTTATTATGGTTTTTAATTACACATAATACAAAAAAAGTTGAATTTTTATCTAATTTATTAGTTAATATTAAAGAAAATTCTTTATATTTTTTTTTATTTGTTATTATAGTTTTTTCTATGAGTGGTATTCCACCTTTAGCAGGATTTTTTATTAAATTTGATATACTTTCAATTCTTGCTTTATCTAATGAATTTTTAATTTTATTTACTACTTTATTAATAACTGTAGCAAGTTTTTATTATTATTTAAGATTAGTAAAAATTTCAAGTTTTGAGAATTTTAAATCATATTTACTCCAATTTTTAAAAATTGAAAATTTTTGAGTTTATATTCGTTTAGTATTTTTATTTGTATTCATTATGTTTTTATTATTCTTTCCTATTATTTTTGAACAAAGTTTTTATTACGTACTTTCTTTTATTTTTTAAAAAAAGTATAATAGCTATGTAACATATTGGTAATGTTTAAAATTGCAAATTTTAAAAAAGCAGTTCGATTCTGCTCATAGCTTAAAAGGGGATATAGTTCAGTTGGTAGAATAGGTGCTTTGCATGTACTTGGTCATCGGTTCGAGTCCGATTATCTCCAATAATTTTTATGAAAAGTCGTTTGTTTAGAGATAGAAATCTCCGAGTATACGCTAAAAAAAATGAAATTAAAATTAAAGCTTTACGTTTACTTAGTGAAGACCTCAGCTTACCTTTTGTATTACGTCATAAAATTTTTTTACATTTAACACAAAAGCAAAAGTGAGCTTCATTAAATCGCGTAAAAAATCGTTGTCTTATTACTCAACGTTCTCGTGGAGTTTTTCGTTTAACGAAAACTTCACGTTTAGCGTTTAGAAAATTAGCAACCCAAGGATTATTACCGGGTATTCGCTTAGCCACTTGATAATAAAAAAAATGATTTTATTAAACCATTTAATTACTGTTATTAAATTAGCTAAAAAATCAGGTAATAAAAATATTTTTATTGGTATTAAATCTTCTTTCTTATGTTATGATTTTTTACGTATTTTATTAAGACAAGGTTTTATTAAAAATTTTCGTGAAATAAAACAAAAAAGAAAAGAAGGTTACGTTATCGAATTTCGTTTTGATGAACGTGGTAATAATATTATTAAAAATATTCAATTTGTCGCATCAAATCAAGTTTTTTCTACCGTAAAGATTAGTGCATTATGGAAAAAAGAAAAAGGACAAGGTTTATTTATTCTTTTAACTCCACAAGGTCTTTTAACAGACATTGAAGCTAGAAATTCTAATGTAGGAGGAAAACTTGTATCTATTATTGTTTAACTATTTATATGCTTTTATTGAGTGTTAATCGTAAAGAAATATCTTCCAATTTAAGATTACATCTTAGTAACAAGCAATGACTTGGTTTTCAAGGTTCATCAAATTTTTTATATTATATTTTTCCAGGAAATATTACTGTAGTTTCTACATTATTTCAAGATTATTTTTTATTAGATAAAGTTTTTGAAAAGCAACGTTCACAAATTTTAAAAAAAATAAAAAATATTTTTTTAAATATTGAATATAATTATAGTATAAAATTAAAAGTTATAGGTGTAGGATATAAAATAGATCCTATGCCTTCTCAAAAAATTTTAAATTTAAAATTAGGATTTAGTCATGAAATTCAATTTCCTTTAGAATCTGGAATTTTTTGTAAACGTTTAAATGATCGTTCATCTATATATATTTTTTCTTCTAACGATCCTCAAACTTTAAAAAATTTTTTAGCTCGTTTAAAAAAATATCGTCCTGTAGAACCTTATAAAGGAAAAGGACTTCGTTATTTAACTGAAACTATTAAACGTAAAGAAGGTAAAAAAAGTAATTTATAATTATGAAACGCCTAACAGTTAACCAAGTAAAAGTAAAACAATTTACATATTTAAGAGCACAAATAGGTCATAGACGACGCATTTTAGATAAAACAATGAATTCATATGTAGCTGGAAATCAACAAGATATTTCTATTTTAAATAGTATTTTTATACTATGGTCTTGAGAACGAGCTTCTCAAATATTAACACGTGTTTTTTTATTTAGGCAAAAATTTGTTTTTTTATCTACTAATAAATTTATACCAAATTCATGATTAAATAATTTTTTAGAATGACATTTTCAATTAAAAAATAATAGATATCCTCATTTTTTAGGATATGTAGGTACTAATTGATATGGAGGTTTACTTTCTAATTGATCTAAATTATGAGCTTTTGTTTTATTAGTTTTTAAAGATTTATTAAAAAAAAAACATGTATCTAAAACACGCCATTTATTAATGAAAAAATTAGCGGGTCGTATTTCTAAAGGAAATCAACCAGCTTTTCCTGATTTTTTATTTGCATTAACTGCAGATAAAGGTTTATTACATGAATCAGATCTTATACGTTTAGTTTCTGTAGGATTAGTAGATTCAGATAAAAATATGAAATCTGCAAGTATTTCACTTATAGGAAATGATGATTCATTTTTATTAATAGAATTTATGGTACGTTTAATAGAACAAAGCTTTTTGGTAAGTTCTCGTGAAGAACATGAGCTTTTTTACCGTATTTTATTTAAAAAATTAAAAAATTTATTATATTAAATTATGAGAAAAAATTGATATAAACCTCATTTAAAAATAGTATATAATGTACAAGATAAAACATTTGTTTCTCGTTTAAATCGTCTTCGTTTTTTTCATGATCGTCGCGTTTTAAAATTTTTGCGTTGACATAAAGGAGATAAAGGACGCAAAGTAAGAGGAATTCATAGTTTAAAATGATATAAAATGCGTTATATTTTTGGACTTAAATTTTTTAATTTTTCGTCAAAAAAACGACGTAAAGTAAGATTTTATCTTCAAAAAAATTTATACAAAGTTGAATTATATCGTAAAAAAGGGTTTTTAAGTTTTTATAGAAAACTTGATGACTCTAAAATACGCAATTGATTTAAACATCAATATAATAAAAGTCGTCAATTTAAAATTATTAATTTTTTTAAAATGTTTGAAACTCGTCTAGATGTTATCAGTTTTAGAATGAAATTAACTCCTACTATTTTTTTAGCTAATATGTTTATTAAAACTAGAGGTTTACAAATTAATTACGGTTTAAAAAAAGAACCTAGTTATCGTTTACAAATAGGAGATTTGATTAGTTTTGAATCAGATACATTATGACATTTTTTTGCTTCACGTTTTCATAATCAATTATGAAAAAGGTGACATCGTTTAATTGATTTAAATAAACAACGTAAAACAACTCGTTTATTAACTTTTCGTGAGTATAATAAAAAAAGTAGTTTACATATTCAAGAGGATCGTTCTTTAATTTTAAATCAAAATTTTAAAAATTTAGAAAATACTTGAACTTTCTTTATCAATCAAAAACAAACTCGAAATAATAATAATATTAAATTCAATAATTTTAATGATTTACAAGAAAATTTAATAATAGCTGATAAAAAAACATTAAATGAGTTTGCTATTAATCAGTTATTAGTTAATTTTTCATTAGAAAAGCGTTCTCGTTTATTAATGGATTATAAATTATTATTAAAAGAATTTGCGTTTTCAAAACATAAGGTAAAATTAAAAAAAAAGAAATTTTTTTTTTTTTTAGTAAAACATTATATAAAAAATTTTTTTAATACAGTTCAAAAAGAACAAGATAAATTAAAACATGTAATTTTTTTTTATAAAAATTACTATAAAAAAAATTTAAAAAAAAATCTTTTAAACAATATTTTAGGAAAAAATTTTACTTTATTTTTTTTTAAAGAAAAAAATACTTTAGGACTTTTAAAAATTTTTATATTAAATGCTTTAACAAAGTTTTCTTTAATTAAAAAAACATCATTTTCTTTTTTTTTGAAAAAAGAAAATTCAAAAAATGAACAAAAATTAAATTCGCGTATAAATTACTATACGTCTCAAATTCAGAATGTTAATAATTTCTCTTCAAATCTTTTTTTTAAACGTAAAAATTTAAATTCATTATTAGAAAATTCTTTTATTAATTTAGAGAATTTTAAATGATTAGATACTTGAAGTCAACAAATTTTAGTTTTTTTTAATTTTAATTTTCAATTAAAAACATTATTACAGCGTATTTTTGTATCTTTTATTATAAGAAATGAAACTTATCGTTTCTTCTTTTTAAAATTTTGGTTAATTTATCGTTCATTTTTAACACGATTTGCTAAATTATTTTTACCTTTAAAAAAATTTTTTCAGTATTTAACACTTTTAAAACATATTTGTAAATCTACAAATGAAAAAATTTTATCTTCATCCTTTTATAAAGGATTATATTTACGTTTTTTTATACAAAAATTTGAATTAATTTCAAATTTTGTTTCTCTTATTGAAAATCAAAGTTTTAATTTTAATCAATTTTTTATTTTATTAAAAAATTTTTTAAATCCAATAATTTTTATGAATAATGTTAATTATTTAAAAAAACATTTTTTATTAACACGTCTTCCTTTTGAAACATTTACTGAAAAATATAATGAAGATCTTCATTTAGTTTTTGAACATGTTATTGAAGAAAATTTTTTTGATATATTAGCAGATTGAGTTCTTTATACTAATAAACATAATATACATTTTACTATTTTTTGAAATCATTATTGTGATGAACAAAAAGTTGTTCTTATTGTTTATTTGAAAACTGCGTTAGAACTTAAATATGATTGAAAAGAACTTTTTTTTAAAGATCCATTAAAGATGGATTTAACACATCTTCATATTTTACAGCCATTTTGTAGAGGATTACATCAAGAATTTTATATGGAATCTACTTTTTTATTAAAAGATTGTTTTGCAATGGAACAGTATTCTTTACTTCCTAAAATTAAATTTACTGATTTTTATTTAGATAATGATTTAGAAAATAAAATAATGACAAGTTTTTTAGTAGCACAACAGAATGCAGGTCTTAATGAAGCAGAAGAACCTCTAACAGAATCTGAAGAAGAAGATGAAGAAGAATTAAAGCAAAAAAAATTAGAAGAAAATAATCAATTAAATGAAGGAGAAAGTTTACAAAATTCAGAAGACGAATATGTTGTTTTAAATACTTCAGAAGAAGAAAGATTACAACGAGCTTTTATTTATGAAGAAGAAGAAAAAGATCTGGGTGTTTTTGAACTTTCAGAAACTTCGGAAACAGAATATGAACATTCTTTTATTGAAAATGAACTTTTAAATACTTCAACTTATAATTGAAAAAAAAAACAACTTTTTAATATTAATCGAACGAAACTTATAAGTCTTGTTACAAAAAATTTAATTAAAAGTTCATTAATTGAACGTAAATTAGAAAAAAAATATATTGAAAATTTTGAAGTTTCATTATTTAGTAAAAATTTTAATTATATTTTAAATAATTCTAATGAAACTGCTTTAATTAAAAATTTTGATATTAAAAATAATTTAAAAATTTTTCTTAAAACTATTCCTTTTAATACTTCTTTTTTAGCGTATACAAATTCTATTAAAAAAAAAGATTTTAATGGAAATATAAATTTACGTTCAAAAACTTATAAAAAGTTTATTTTAAAAGAACAAAAAATTTGAAAACGTTTTAGACGTTTAAAACGACGCCGTAAGTTTCAATTTTTACGTGGGCATAAAAGAAGACGTCGTTATACATTTAGTCGTTTATTAAAAAAAGTTAAATTTGTTAAAAATCAAAAAATACAAGCAAGAAAACAATTAGGCGTAAAAAAATTAACTAATTTTTTATTAAAACGTAATTTTATTCGTAATCTTGCGTCATTTAAATTAAATTCATGACGCCGTAAACGTGGAAAAAATTTTTTTAATTTAGTAAATTTTAATAAAAATATTCAAAAAAATTTATATTTACCTATCCGTCGAATTTATTTTAAAAAACGTTATTTAGTTTCAAAAAAAACAAAACGAAAAAAAAAATTTTTAGTTAGATCAATTAATTTTAAAACAAATTCTTTTTGACGTAATATTATTAAGTTAATATTATTAAATAATAATAAAAAACATATTAAATCTCAACTTACTAAAAATGTATTTTTTATTAAACAAAGTTTTATTATACTTCGTGCTTTACAAAATTTAAAAAAAAAAAATTCTTCATTTAATTTTAAATTTCAACGAACTTTAAATAAAAAGCGAACAAAAAAACGTTTATATTTTTTTTTATCTACTCCACGTTTTAGAAAACAAATTTTAAAACAATATCGTAAAGATAAAAAATTCATGAAAAGTCATAAAAGTTCTACAATAATTATGAATAAAAAAAAATTTTTTTCTCGTTGAAAATGAAAAACTCATTATAAACAACCTCGTAATTGAATTTATTTAAATAATACTTTAAGAAATAGAAATAAAAAATTATTTTTTACTTCTAAAGTTAAACAAAATATGTTAGCGCAATTTAACAGTTTATCTAAAAATAAATCAATTAAAGATAAAAAAAAAATTAAATTTTCTTCATTTTCTTTTTGACGTAAAAAAAAAAAAAAGAAAGCAAAAGCATGAGTTTCTAATAGAAAATCTAATAGACGCTCAAGTAATTTGTATTTACGAACTGTTAAAAGACGTTTCCGTTTTCTTCCTACTCAATTTTCATTCTATAAATTTAATTTTTTTAAACGTAAAAAAAGTTATAAACGTTTTAGAGGAGTTAAACAATGATGACGCCGTACTATCCGTCCTAAAAAAAAAGAATATAGAGTAGCTTCATTAAAAAGATATCATCAAAAATCTTTTAAAAATGTTGTTGCTTTTTCATTAGATACGGATACAAAGCAAACTAATTTAATAAATACTCTGTGAACTTCTCAACAAAATTTAGCGTTAAAATTAAAATTTTTAAATAATTTAAAAATAGAAACTCAATTAGATTCTTCATTTTTATTATATCAGCAATTTTATAATTTACAAGCTTTTATTCCAAATTATGGTTGAAATTTTGATCAAAAAGTAAATGAGGTTCAAGAACTGGAAAACGAGAATTGATTTACTAACCAAGAAAATAATACAAGAAATGAAATTTTTTATACAATGTATAAAAAAAATAAAGTATTAAAATCTTTTGATAAACTTTTATTAAATAAATCAGTAAAAATGAAACCTCGTCGTAAACATTCTTTAATGATGCGTTCAAATTTTTTTAAGTTAAAAAAAAAAGTAAATAATTTTAAAAATCTTCAAAAAAACTTATCGTTTAATATTACTGAAGATAAACTTCGTCGTTACAAAAAGTATATTTGATATCATCAAAAGTGAATGCGCCGTTCTTCTGTACGTAAACGTTATAAATTTAGAACTAAATTATTACAATTAAATAAAATACGTCGTTTAAAGAAAAAAAAATTTTTAAATATTAAAACAAAACCTTCATTATTTTTACCTCATTTTTTAGAGTACGACTTTGTGACTTTTAGAGGTGTTATGATTTCTTTTCCCAAAGTGGAAGCTTCTGTTTTCGGAGGAGCGTCTAATAGTTATTTTTACGGCTTAATCAATTATTATCAACGATTAGGACTTTAATAAATTTCTATAATAGAAGAAGGGACTCAATTCCTTGTGCCAAATTAGGTTTCGTTTTGTACTTAGCCAGTCACGAGGATACACACTACCTGTTATAAATTCAAAGCATAGAGGTATTGATCTTCATATGTTAGTTACAGCAGCAAAATTAATTGGAGCAGGAGCAGCAACTATCGGATTATCTGGTGCAGGAGTAGGAATTGGTTCAGTATTTGGAGCTTTAATTTTAGGAGTTGCTCGCAACCCTAATGAAAAAGACGAACTTTTCCGTTATGCACTTTTAGGATTCGCTTTAGTAGAAGCTATCGCATTATTAGCAATGATGATCGTACTTCTTATTTTATTCACATTCTAATATGGTATCTATAGGAGGAGCATGTTTTATTGTATGGGTTATTGGCGTATATGTAATGTCCCAATACCTTTAATTCTTATATCAGAGAGTGAAGTTAAAGATTTTTTAACTTGCGAATTTTTAGTATTTTAGTGATTTTTTTGCTTTGTGTTTTTCACTATAAGAAAATATGAAGCCCTTTATTTTTTAAAGGTTAAGGAGGATAGTTCAATTGGTAGAGCAGTGGTCTTCAAAATCATCGGTTATGGGTTCAAGTCCCGTTCCTCTTGTCATCGTTTTAATAATAAAAGGCTCATAACTCAGTTGGTTAGAGTGCTCGCTTGATAAGCGTGAAGTCAGTAGTTCAAGTCTACTTGGGCCTATTATATTTATATATGTATTTTTTTTCTAATTTAGTATATCAAGAAATGTATCAAAAAATGTTTTTATTTATATGTCTTAGTTTTGCACTTAGTTGCGTATTATTTATAGTTTCTTTATTATTAGCTTCGCACGATCCCTATTATGAAAAAATGACTGCTTATGAGTGTGGTTTTGAACCTTTTCAAGATGCACGTAATAAAGTAGATATTCGTTTTTATATCGTAGCTATTTTATTTATTATCTTCGATATTGAAGTAGTTTTCTTAATGCCTTGATTAGTCAATTTTGTTTATTTAGGTACTCAAACTTTTTGACTTATGATTTTTTTTTTAGCTATTTTAGCGTTAGGGTTTGCTTACGAAATTGTAAAAGGAGCTTTAGATTGATAAGATTCATAATCTTATTTATAATTAAAGGGTATATAGCTCAGCTTGGTAGAGCACTGGACTTTTAATCCATTGGTCTTGGGTTCGAATCCCAATGTACTCATCATTTTTTAGAGAAAATAACTCAATGGTAGAGTGTTAGATTGTCAATCTAAAAGTTGCGGGTTCAAGCCCCGTTTTTCTCGTAAAACGTAGGCGGATATAACTCAGTTGGTTAGAGTGTCAGGTTGTGGCTCTGAAAGTCAAGGGTTCAAATCCCTTTATTCGCCCAGAAAGTCTCACTTTAATATATAAAAGTGACTTATTGTTCAAATTTCTTATCAATAAACATGAAGAACATTTTGATTTGTGTTCATTTAAGTGGCCAGTGACGAAAGTATAGTGTAGTATAAAATCTCTTATACTTTCTGATCATTGCGTTTATTAAGTAATTAAAAAATTTAGTTTTCTTTTTTATGCCTCAACTCGATAAAGAATTATTTACTGAATATTTTTTTGTAATCGCTGTCGTTTTATTAAGTTTACATTCAGATTATTATGTTTCAGAAAATTTTTTACGTTTGAATAGTCAATGATTCTTACACGATTTTTTTACCAAATCGCGTTTATTATTAAATTATGAAAAACAAGAATTTACTTTTTATGTAGATTTACTTATTGATAAATCTACAGCCATTTTTAAAAAATAAAAATTTATGAAAAAAATCAATCAAAACTTAGAAATATTAAAAAACAAAGACCAAGTGAAAAAAACTAAAGTAAAAAAAATTGTAGTACGCCGTAAAAGAAAATATACGGCACAAGTAGACAAAAAAACTTCTAAAGTTCAACCTGTATTATTAGGTGAAGTTGAAAAAGTTAAAGATGGAGTTGCTTTTGTAACTCGTCTTGGAAACGTTCGTTTTAGTGAATTAGTTTCTTTTATACCAGCTCCTTCTCGTTTAAAAAGTTTACGTAGTAAAGGAAATAGCAATCTTATTGTTGAAGGTATGGTTGTTGGTATTGAACAAGATTATATCTCTGTTATTATTTTTGGAGATGAGCGTTTTGTTAAAGTAGGAGATAGAGTACGTCCTCGTGGTAATATCGTAGCTATTAATGTAGGTATCGGTTTATTAGGACGTGTTATTGATCCATTAGGAAATGTTTTAGATGATCCTTCTCGTCCAGTTGAATTAAATAAATCACCTAAAGATGATTTATTTAGAAATTATTATATTGGACGTGTTGTTACTGGATACTCTAGACCAGTTGAAATCCAAGCTCCTGGTATTATTGTACGTAAAAGTGTAAATAAACCTTTATTAACTGGATTAAATTGTGTAGATAGTATGGTGCCAATCGGATTAGGACAACGTGAGTTAATTATTGGAGATCGTCAAGTAGGTAAAACTGCTGTGGCTATTGATATGATTTTAAATCAAGCTTTTTTAAATGAAACTTTAAGAAATTCTTTATTATCATCTGAAGGAGCTGTTGTTAATAAATTATTACCTTCTAAACCTTGTTATTGTATTTATGTAGGAATTGGACAAAAACAGTCTACAATTGCTCGTATTGCAAAACTTTTAAAAAGACCTCGTACTTTATTTGAACGTAATGTTTCTACAAAACGTTCTTCTGTATTTAGTGCTTTAAATTATACTATTCTTGTAGCTTCTATTTCTTCAGATTCTGCACCAATTCAATTTTTAGCTCCATATACTGGATGTACTGTAGGAGAGTTATTTAGAGATTCTGGATCAAATGCAGTTATTGTATATGATGATTTATCTAAACAAGCAGTAGCTTACCGTCAAATGTCTTTATTATTACGTCGACCTCCAGGACGTGAAGCTTACCCTGGAGATGTATTTTATTTACATTCTCGTTTATTAGAACGTGCAGCACAAATGTCAGATGCTGTAGGAGGAGGTTCTTTAACTGCACTTCCTATTATTGAAACAATGGCAAATGATGTTTCTGCGTATATTCCAACTAATGTAATTTCTATTACTGATGGTCAAATTTTCTTAGAAACTGAATTATTTAATCAAGGGATCCGTCCTGCAATTAATGTTGGTTTATCTGTAAGTCGTGTTGGATCTGCAGCACAATTTAAACCTATGAAACAAATTGCTGGTACTCTTAAATTAGAATTAGCACAATATCGTGAAGTTATGGAATTTGCGAAATTTGGGGCAAGTTTAGATGCTGAAACCAAACGTCAATTAAATAGAGGAGCGAGACTTGTAGAATTATTAAAACAAGGACAATATGTACCTTTAGAAGTATCTGTTCAAATCGTATTTGTATTTTTAGGTATTTCTGGTCTTTTAGATGGACGTAAACTTGAAAACCTTGGACAGTTAAAAGCTGTTTTACGTTCTTATTTACGTCAAAATTATAAAGGAATGGTAACAAGTTCAAATTATTTGCAAACTGCAAATCAAATTGATCTTAATTTTAAAAAATTAGTGGTTAACGATACTCTTTACGTATTAGCTACAAATAATTTTTAATAAAATATGTTAAATCTTTTATTAAATAATTTTAATTTTTTATTTAGTCCTTTTGAAGGTTTTAAAATTGCTTCTTGAAATCAAAATATTTTTACTTTAAATGAAGATATTTTTTTTTTTAATGAGCCTTTATGATTATGAAATGTAAGTTCTTCTGTAAGTTCAAGTTTTTTAAACGATCTTATTTGATTTGTAAGTAATGATGGTTTATTAATTTCATTAGCTATTTTTATTCTTTTTTTTGTAAGTTTCCAATTTTTTGGTTCTGATAAAAGCAGTACTGATAGCTCTACTTTTTCTGAAGTTCTTATTATTTTCTTAATTTTAATTACCTTTACTTTTTTAGGTCAAAGTTTATTTTTTTATAGCCAAATTTTAGAAGGGAATTCTTTAATTCTTTCTTCGGCAGTAACTGAATCTTTTTTCTTAGATTTTTTTTTTAATAAAGATTTATGAGGATTTTTTTTAATTCTTTTATTCTTTTTTTTATTATCTAGTGGTTCGTTATCAAATTTAACTTTATTTCCTAAAGGAGATTTAGATCATTTTTCTAACAGTTTTTATACATTTAGTTTAGATTTATTTTCTAGTACTCTTGAATTACGTACTGAAAAAGAAGTTCAAAATTTTCAAGAATTCTTTTGAAAAGTAAATGCTATTTTTGGGTTTATTTTTTTAGCAAATTCTATAGGGATGATTCCTTTTTCTACTACAATTACTAGTAACTTAACTAATACTTTTTTTATTGCATTCACAGTATTTTTTGTAGTAATTGGAACTATGGTTTTTGAAAAAGGTTTTACTCACTTTCTTGAATTATTTTTACCTTCAGGAACTCCTTTAGGATTAATTCCTATTTTAGTTCCTCTTGAATTATTTTCTTATTCTTTCCGTTTAGTAAGTCTTTCTGTACGTTTATTTGCAAATATGTTTGCAGGGCATACTCTTATGAAAGTATTTTCTGGATTTAGTTGATCTTTACTTTTAGTAGGGGGATCTTTTACTTTAATCCATTATTTACCAGTATTAATTCTTTTTGCGTTAACTTTATTAGAATTAGGGGTTGCTGCTATTCAATCTTACGTTTTTGCAGTTTTAAGTTTATTGTATATTCGCGATATTTTTGCGGGGCATTAATTTTATTTTTAATGTATCCTGGAGTATAGCCAAGAGGAAAGGCATCAGTTTTTGATACTGATATGCAAAGGTTCGAATCCTTTTACTCCAAATTTTAAGATTTTTAAGCAAAGAGTTTTCTTTATAGAATTAAATGGGTTTGATCCTGGCTCAGAGTGAACGCTTATGGTATGCTTTACACATGCAAGTTTAATGAAAAAAAAAATAAAATTACTGATTTTTTTAATCTTATTTTTTTATTATAGCGAACGGGTGAGTAAAAACTTTTTTTTACCAATCAATTTAAGAAATTCGTGCAATATGAAAATCTTAAATAAAAAAATTTTTTTAGGAAAATTTGTAAAAGACTATATGTTGTTGGTTGATGAAAAAAGAAAGTATTAGGTTGTTGGTTTTCCAAGCCGAAGATGCTTAGTTGGTCTGAGAGGATGTACAACCACATTGGGACTGAGACAAGGCCCTGACTTTTAAAGGCTGCAGTGGGGAATATTGGACAATGAGAGAAATCTTGATCCAGCAAAATCAGATGGTAGGACGCCGACACAAGAAGGCTGTAAGAGTATTCAGGCGAGGTTGTAAATATCTAATAAAAAAAAAGATGATGACTTTTTTTTAGAATAGTCCCGGTAAACTTCGTGCCAGCAGCCGCGGTAATACGAAGGGGGCAAGCGTTATTCAAAAAAACTGGGCGTAAAGGGCTTTTAGATGGTATAAAGAGAGTTATTAGCTAAAGTTCTTAATTAAGGTAAGAATTGTCTAATAAAACATTTAAACTTTGAGTAGCAAGTGGATAGGATTTATTTTTTTAGTTGAGGTGGCATTCGTCTATAAAAAAAGGAGGATCTTGGGTGAAAACATCCTATTGTTTGCGTACTGACGTCAATAAAGCAAAAGCATAGGGAGCAAACAGGATTAGATATCCTGGTAGTCTATGCCCTGACCGATGGGTATTAAAAAATTAATGTGTTTTTATAATTAACGTGTAAATACTTCGCCTGGGGACTACGGTCGCAAGACTAAAACTCAAAGGAATTGACGGGGGCTCTTTACAAACGGTGGAGCATGTGGTTTAATCTGATAATCCGCGTAAAACCTTACCAGTTCTAACTCGGTGTTGCATGGCTGTCGTCAGCCCGTGTTGTGAAATGTAGTGCTTGGGCATTCAACGGGCAAGACCCTCAATAAAATTTTATATAAATTTTAGAAAGATAGTTTAAGGAGGAGTGATTATTCTTTGGGAATCAAAGGGTTATTTGCGTAAAAGCTTATAATTTAGAATCCCTATTTTAAAAAAGTAAGTAGTACTTGCTTTAACAAAATTGTGAAAAATGTTTACTCTTGCTTCTAAGGAAATGAGGTTGAAGTCAAGTCGTCATGGCTCTTCGAACTGGGCTACACATGTGCTACAATGATTATTACAAAATATAAAATTTTTTTTATGAAGTGAAACAGTGATGAAATTTTTTTAAAAATAATCTTAGTACGGAGTATAAACTGCAACTCGTTTATATGAAGTAGGAATCGTTAGTAATCGTGAATCAGAACGTTACGGTGAATAGACTTAGGGTCGTGTACACACCGCCCGTCACGTCAGGGGAGTAAAATTGGCCTGAACATTCAATACTATTTTTTTAAGGAAAATTTTATATTCTTAATACTATAAAGGTTTTAAGTGGTATATTTAAATTTTCAACTTGAATTTTTAGTTTGGTGGAGGGACGATTTTGTGACCGTGATGAAGTCGTAACAAGGTAATCGTAAGGGAACTTGCGGTTGGAAAGAACTATATATATATTTTTTATTTTTATTTTTGTAAGAGTATCTTATAAAAATTTTATTTTTTTATTTTTCGCGGTGCAGATGGTCACGTCTGGGCTCATAACCCGGGACGTGAAGGTTCGATTCCTTCCACCGCGCTATATTAAAATTTTATTTATTATGGCTTTTTATAATTTGAAAAACTATTCAAAAAAAACAAAATCTTTAACTATTTTACAAAAATTTTTACGTATTAGTGGAGAAGCAATTCCACGTTTTTGTTATTATCAATTTTTACCTGTAGCAGGAAATTGTCGTATGTGTCTTGTTGATGTGAAAGGGAGCCCTAAGCCTATAGTAGCTTGTGCGTCTCCTTATGCACCTTCTATGCGAATTAATGTTGAAAGTCCATTAACGCAAAAAGCACGTGAAAGTGTGCTTGAATTTCTTTTATTAAATCATCCTTTGGATTGTTTTATTTGTGATCAAGGAGGAGAATGTGATCTTCAAGAAAATTCACAAAAATATGGTTCGGATAAAAGTCGTAATTTTCGATATATGCGCCGCGCTGTAAAAAATAAAAATTTAGGTTTTATTATTAAGACTGAAATGAATCGTTGTATTCATTGTGAAGGTTGTACTCGTTTTTATTCTGTTATGACAGGAAAACCATTATTAGGGACTCTCGGCCGTGGTTGACGTACTGAAATAGATACTTATTTTAATAGCTTTTTATTATCAGAATTGTCAGGAAATTTGGCAGATAGATGTCCTGTAGGATATTCGTATATTTAAATTATGTTTTTTTGAATTTTAAAACAGATATTATATTTTTTAGCATTAATTATTTTTGTTCTTTTAAGTGTAGCGTTTTATGTTTTATTAGAACGTCAAATTTTAGGGCATGTTACTCGTCGTCAAGGTCCTAGTACCGTAGGTATTTTTGGGTTGTTACAAACAATTGCTGATGCTTTAAAGTTATTAGCAAAAGAAAGTGTATTTCCTCGTAGTATTAATACTATTGTTTTTCTTTTTGCTCCTATATTTACATGTGGACTTGCACTTGCAAATTGAGTAGTTATTCCATTCGGAAATGGTTGAGCAATTGCTGATTTTAATTTAGGTGTTTTATATCTTTTAGCATTATCTTCATTAAGTGTTCATTCTATTATAATGGCAGGGTGATCAAGTAATTCTAAATATGCTTTTTTAGGAGCTTTACGTTCTGCAGCTCAAATGATTTCTTATGAAATTGCAATGGGGTTAATATTACTTTCTGTTATTTTATTAAGTCAGTCTTTAAATTTAACCGATATTGTGATGGCTCAGTATAATGTATGATTTTTTATTCCTTTATTTCCTTTATTTTTAATGTTTTTAATTTGTATTTTAGCAGAAACAAATCGTCATCCTTTTGATCTTCCTGAGGCAGAAGCTGAACTTGTTTCAGGATATAATGTAGAATATTCCGCTGTAGGTTTTGTATTATTTTTTTTAGCCGAGTATAATAATATTATTATGATGTCAGCTTTTACTGCTATTTTATTCTTAGGAGGGTGAAATGTACCTTTTTATTCATTTTGATTTTTTGGTGATGGTATTTTACGTAACGTTTTTGAATCTTATTTATGACCTTCTCTTTTTTTTAGTATAAAAACTATTCTTGTAATGATTTTTTTTGTTATTATTCGTACTGCTTTACCTCGTTATCGATATGATCAGTTAATGCGTTTAGGGTGAAAAATTTTTTTACCATTAGCTTTAGCTTTTTTAATTATTTATTTGAGTATTTTAAAATTATTTTGATAACTTTTTAGACTATTTTTATTTGAAATTTTTACTATCTTATGCAATCTATTATGTTAAGATTAAGACAAAATTCTTTATTTAATGTGTATGTTAACCACGCAGAGTGATATCCATCACCTGCGAATTTAAATTATTTTTGAGGGTTTGGTTCAATTGCTCTAGGAGTACTTGTTTCTCAAATTGTCAGTGGAGTTTTACTTGCAATGCATTATAACGCTAATATTAATTTAGCTTTTAATGATGTAGAGCATATTATGCGTGATGTTGTAGGAGGAGATGGTCTTCGCTACTTACACGCAAATGGAGCTTCGATGTTTTTCATTTCTGTATATGTTCATATTGGACGTGGACTTTTTTATGGATCTTATTTTTATCCTAGAATTACTTTATGATATTCAGGAGTAATTTTATTCTTTTTAATGATGGCAGCAGGATTTTTAGGATATGTTCTTCCTTGAGGACAAATGAGTTTTTGAGGAGCTACTGTTATCACTAATTTTTTTTCTGCAATTCCAGTTGTAGGAGGAGCTATCGTTGAATGATTATGAGGAGGGTTTTCTGTAGATCAACCTACTTTAAATCGTTTTTTTAGTTTACATTTTTTAATTCCTTTTTTACTTGCAGGGGTAGCTATTATTCATATTGCTTTATTACATGAGCATGGTTCTAATAACCCTTTAGGTATTAATGAAAATATTAAAAAAATCCCTTTTTTAACTTATTATGGAATTAAAGATTTATTTGGTATTATGCTTTTTATTGTTTTTTTTGTATATTTTTTAGTGAACTGTCCTAATTTATTAGGTCATGCTGATAACTATATCGAAGCTTTACCTTTAGTAACTCCAGCTCATATTGTACCAGAATGGTATTTTTTACCTTTTTATGCTATTTTACGTACAATTCCTGATAAATTAGGTGGAGTTATTGCAATGGTTGTTGCTATTCTTATTTTATTGTCTCTTCCGTTTTTAGATACTTCTAAAATTCGTTCAGGACTTTTTAAACCATTACATTTTATTAATTTTATTCTTTTTATTTGTGTAACATTATGTTTAGGATGATTAGGACAATCTGTTGTAGAATTTCCTTTTAGTAATCTTTCTGAAGTTGTTACTATTTTATATTTTTTTTATTTTATATCACATTTCCGTTTAACTACTCAGTACGTTAAATAAAAAGGTTTTGCTCTCTTGGTGGAATAGGTAGACACAGTAGACTTAAAATCTATAAATTATCGGTTCAAGTCCGATAGAGAGTACTAATTTATAAAATTTATTATCTTTAAGAAAAAAAAAGTATATCTTGATTCTAAATATACAACGTGTACAACGAAACATTTTTTTTGAGCATAAAGCTATGAAAAAAAATATTTGTCAGAGAAATTTTTAAAAAAGTTAAATAAAAAACGCAGTGAACTGAAACATCTAAGTAGCTGTAGGAAAAGAAATCAACCGAGATTTCGGAAGTAGTGGCGAGCGAACCCGAAAAAGCCCAATAAATTCCATTGTCAAAATATAGGGTTGAAACCCCGTTTTAGGAATTATTATTTGTGAGTACTGCGAGGCATGTGTAACCTTGTAGGAATATTAGAAAACCACTTCTAAAGGCTAAATATTGTTTAGAAATCGATAGTGAAAAAGTACTGTGAAGGAACGATGAAAAGATTATCTAGGTTGAGTGAAAAGATCTTACAATTTTTTTTCGATAAGTAATCAAAGTTTTTATAAAAAATAATGATGTACCTTTTGCATCATGGGCCAACAAGTTAAAACATATAGCAAGCTTAATTTTAAAAGTAGGCGTAGAGAAATCGAGTTCGAAAGAATGTTAAAGTTATTTGTTTTAGACCCGAAACCAAGTGATCTAACTATGAGCAGGTTGAAGTTTTTTGAAAGAAAAATGGAAGGCCGAACCCGTATCTGTGGCAAAAGATTGGGATGACTTGTAGTTAGGGGTGAAAGGCCAATCAAACTTGGAGATAGCTGGTTTTCCGCGAAATCTATTTAAGTAGAGCGTCTTTGTATTTTCGATATCTGGGGTAGAGCTCTCGATGGGTGCGGGGGGCTTCGGCTTTACCAAGCTCACTGAAACTACGAATACGGAATATTTGAACAAAGGCAGACAGACTTTGGGTGCGAAGATCCTAAGTCAAGAGGGAAACAGCCCTGAATGCATAATAAGGTCTCTAATTTCTATTGAGTGATAAAGGCTAAAAAACTCGAGGATAATCAAAAGGTAAGCTTGGAAGCAGCTATCCTTGAAAGAAGGCGTAATAGCCCATTGAGTAAGAGTTTTTTATCCGATAATGTATTGAGACTATATAGAAAACCGAATTAGCATATTATTTTATATAATGGTAGCGGAATGAAGTATATATCTAAACAGTTAAATTGATAAATTTAATTAAGATTTTACTTATAAGAATGTTGGCATGAGTAACAAAAAATAACGGTCAAAACATAATCGTTATCACCGAAAATCCTAGGTTTACATAGAAAAGAACGACTTCTATGTGTTAATCGGTCTCTTAGGGTTACGCGAAAGTTATACCTGATGAGAAATTTTTATTTCTTTTTTTTATTCGTTTATAGATAAAAAATATTTATCATAAACCAAGAAATTCATTAAAAATATATAAAAAAATAAAACCGTACTAAAACTGATACAAGTGGATAGGTAGAATATACTAAGGTGTTTGGAATAACTATGTTGAAGGAACTCGGCAAATTAGCTTTGTAACTTCGGAAGAAGAAGTGTCTTTTTTATAAAAAAGATAACATTAAAGAAGGGGGAACGACTGTTTAACAAAAACACAGGACTCTGCAAAATTGAAAGATGACGTATAGGGTCTGACACCTGCCCGGTGCTAATTAGTTAAAAGGATATGTATAAGCATTGAATAAAAGCGTTAGTAAACGGCGGCCGTAACTCTGACGGTCCAAAGGTAGCGAAATTCCTTGTCGGGTAAGTTCCGACCTGCATGAATGGTGTAACGATTCCCCCACTGTCTCCAACATAGATCCAGTGAAATTAAGATACCTGTGAAGACGCGGGTTACTCGTGGCTAGACGGAAAGACCCCGTGCACCTTTACTGCATCTTGTTATTGTTTTAAGAAAAAAAATATGTAGAAATAGGTGGGAGTTTATACATTCTTGAAATACCACTAATTTTTTTTCGAGAAACTAATCTGTATAGAGACAGTAATAGGTTGGTAGTTTGGCTGGGGCGGCCTCCTCCTAAAAAGTAACGGAGGAGTACAAAAGGTAAGCTCAAATTATTTAAAATTAATTGAGGAGCGCAATGGTAAAAGCTTGCTTAACTGAAAGATTTATCGATCTATCAGGAACGAAAGTTGGTCATAGTGACCCAATAGTACTTTGTGGAAAGGCTATTGCTCAACAAATAAAAGGTACGCCGGGGATAACAGGCTAATGACTCCTAAGAGTCCTTATCGACGGAGTCGTTTGGCACCTCGATGTCGGCTCATCACATCCTGGGGCTGGAGCAGGTCCCAAGGGTTCGGCTGTTCGCCGATTAAAGTGGTACGCGAGCTGGGTTCAGAACGTCGTGAGACAGTTCGGTCCCTATCTACCATGAGTGTAAGAAAATTGAGAGAATCCGACCTTAGTACGAGAGGACCGGGAAGGGCTAACCTCTGGTGGATCAGTTGTTGAAAGGCATTGCTGAAAAGCTAAGTTAGTAATGAATAATTATTGAATTCATATAAATAAGAAGTCAATCTCAAAAAAAATTTTCTTTTAAAGTTCGTGAAAGACTATCACGTTGATAGGCCTAGGGTGTAATTTGTGTAAACAATTTAGCTAAAGGTACTAATGAAACTGTAATAATAAATTTTATTTTTAATTTTTTTTTTTGTTATTTAAAGGTAAAAAGAATATAAAGAAACCGTGTTTGGAACTTTTATCTTATAACTTACAACACCTTTTTTTTGGTTGTTATTTTTTTTTTCCTATTTTTTTAT